>CEAB01009059.1_pt1 | contig 280231 bp, 232 predicted proteins | sample 557651 | NCBI WGS metagenome assembly CEAB01 (sample SAMEA3182046, study PRJEB8094) | gut metagenome | biome: human; feature: gut; material: Stool; isolation source: human stools | place: Canada | collected 2011-11-15 | reverse complement strand
GAATTAAATGTAAAATCAACGCTCTCTTAGGTTTCTATAGAAAAACTATCCATATTATATATCTATAAACATTTATAATTAGACATATGATATACGGATACATTAGAGTAAGCAGTGATAAGCAGACAGTAGAAAACCAACGTTTTGAAATCAAGAATTTCTGCGACAATCAAAACATAAAAATTGATGGTTGGATAGAGGAAACCATTAGTGGAACAAAAGCCTATAACAAACGTGAACTCGGAAAATTGCTCAATAAGGTACAGAAAGATGATTTGATTATCTGCGCTGAATTGTCCAGATTGGGTCGTAATCTCTTTATGATAATGGAAATTCTGAATATTTGCATGAGCAAGGAATGTAGGGTTTGGACTATCAAAGACAACTATAAGTTAGGAGAGGACATTCAAAGTAAAGTGTTGGCTTTTGCTTTTGGACTGTCAGCAGAGATTGAACGTAACCTTATTAGCCAACGAACAAAAGAAGCCTTAGCACGAAAGAAAATAGAAGGGGTAATATTAGGACGTCCTAAAGGGAAAAAAGTGCTCCAGAGAAGTACAAACTCCACGATAAGAGGATTCTCATACAAGAACTATTGAAAGCTGAAGTTTCACAACGCAAAATCGCTAAAATTTGTAAAGTGGATAGAAATACGCTCGCTCGATTTATTAAGACTTTTATGGTAGAAGCATAAGGAGCGTTTTGACAATACAGGCGGGCGTATAGAATTCGCCGGCGAGTTTCCCTTCCGCCTCGGCAAATTTCGAAAGACAATACTCATAGGCGCGTCCCAGAATATCTTTCGAGTCGCCATGTTCGTGCATCCGGATATTCGTGAACAGATCAACCACATCGCCCAACCGGCGCTTGTCGAGTTCGGGACGAGCGAAATTCTTCGGGAGAATATCTTTCAATCGCTTATTCTCCTTCTCGATCGCCCGCATCGCATTGTCTATCACCTGGCCTATTTCGGGCGTGTGCGCCTCGGCCGCAATCCGCTCCCAGCGGGCTTCGGTCGGGACATAGAAGATATTTTCGGCCGTATATTCGTCCTTGTCCTCCTCGAATCCTTCGCCCTCGGCGACAAGCTGCCGGTATTTCGTTTCGAACTTATCGGAAATATATTTCAGGAAAATAAGCCCCAACACAACGGACTTGTACTCCGATGCGTCGATATTGCCGCGCATCTTGTCCGCGGCCTTCCATATTTCCCTCTCAAAGCCGATATCGGCCGTGTTCATGGTTGCCATTATGCAATAATTTTATGTAAAGATACAAAATCCTTCTAATTATTCTTATTGATCAGATTCACCACCACCTTCGTCATCACGTCCTTCTCCTCGGTGCGGCTCTCTGCGATCATCAGCGTCAGGGCCACCAACGTGTTGTTATCCAAGAGACGCGAGCCGTCGGGACGGTAGAGGATGCGGTTGTTCTCCAAGAACCAGAGGAACAGGAACGCCGCGATGCGTTTGTTGCCGTCGCTGAACGAGTGGTTCTTGACCGTCAGGTAGAGCAGGTTGGCCGCTTTCTCCTCGACGCTCGGGTAGAGGTCGCGGCCGCCGAAGGTCTGGTAAATCGCGCCCATCGTGCTCTTGAACGACTCGTCCTTCTCGCGGGCGAACAGGGCGCTGCCGCCGAACTTGTCGCGCAACACCTGCAACGCCGCCATCGCATTCTCATAGGTCGCGCGGAACGGCTCCTCAGACGTAGTGGCCGATACCTCCAACTGCTGATAATCGTAGCGGTCGAGCGTATCGAGGCCGTAGGTGTAGTCCGTAATCACGCGCAGCAGCCCGACCGCCTCGGATTTCGTAACCTCCTTCGCAGCCAAGACATGGGAGAGCAGGCGGACGGTCTTTTTCAACTCCTCCAACTGCTCGGCTTTCGCTTGGTTATTGACGGCATACCCCTTTATAAGGTACTCTTTCAGCACCTTGTTCGCCCAGATGCGGAACTGCGTGGCGTTTTTGGAGTTGACACGATAACCTATCGACAAAATCATATCGAGGTTATAATATGGAATCATACGCCGCACTTGCCGTAGCCCCTCATGCTGAACATGTGCAATTTTTGCACATGTTGCTTCCCGCTCCAATTCGCACGACTTATAAATGTTGTTGACATGTCTGACAATAACCGTTCTGTCGACTCCGAACAATCGCGCAATCTGCGCCTGCGTCAACCATACGCTGTCGCTCTCCATGCGGACTTCCAGACGGGTCTCGCCGTCGGCCGTCCGGTAAATGATGATCTCCCCTCTGTCCATACGAACAAATATAGAAAAATCCGCCTGCATCTCAAAATTTTCCGGCATTTGGATTTCTCGCCCGAAATCGCTATCTTTGTACTGTCATGCAAGGAGATACGGCGGCCGCGCAGGCGAACGGGCAGGCGGGCGCAAGACCGTGCAAAATGACAGTAGGCGATGCGGGGACGGAAGCCGAAAAACCGTCGCAATTCGTTGATATACATCGGGCTTACATTCGTACGGAAGCACCTTTATCCGCACTTTTCAGTCCTCGAAAGAGGACTTTTTTTGGACTGTTCGCCGCAAACAAGAGTATTTTAACCTGTTTATCAACACCTTATATTAAGAGATCGCAATCTTTACCGAAGCAGGGTAGTTCCGAAAAAGGCACGCTCTCCATCTACCAAAGTGTGTACATGGCAGATTTGAATGTTTATCGGTAGATTTGAATGAGCGTAATACGCTGAATAACGCTTATTTGCACAAAACTTTCCGAGCTTTTCAATCGTATTTGATTCACAAAAAACAGATTGAAAATGCTGAACAGAAAAACTTTCTTCGTTTCGTTCTTCCTGCGTCGCGATCGTGTGATGAAGAACGGGACGGCGCCGATCATGGCGAGAATCTCGGTCAATGGGATCGCCAAAGAGATTTATACCCAATGTCGTACGGCGGTCGATAAGTGGGATCCCGCCAAAGGACGAGCGACAGGGCGAGACAGACTCTCCTATGAAGTAAATGCCTACATCGACGATTTCCGAGCGAAAGTCATCGAGATCTACCGTACCTTGCAAGCCGAAGGGTTCGAGGGTAATGCCATCGAAATCAAAGAGCGGCTGAAAAGTCCCGGCAAGCAGGTTCGTATGTTGCTGGCCGAGCTGATGCTTTATTGCGAGAAGCGACAAAAAGAGGTCGGCGTACGAATCACGCAGTTGACCTCCAACAAGTATTATCGTCTTTGCCGCTACCTCCATGAATATACACGTTTGGAGTACAAGAAAGAAGATATTCGGTTGACAGAGGTGACCTATGGCTATCTCGACGGATTCAATACCTTTTTGCAGACCGCCCACCGTTGCCACCACAACGGTGCCATCAACATTCTGGATTGCCTGCGAAATTTCATACTCTATTGCCTGCGTAACGAATGGATCGAGAAGAATCCCTTTAAGAACTATAAACTGAAAGAAGTTGCGCCACCGCCGAAAGAACATCTAACGAAAAAAGAGATCGAGATGCTGATCGCCAAGCCGATGCCGAATCTGCGGTTGGGAAACGTGCGAGATATTTTCGTATTCTGTTGTTTCACCGGTTTGTCTTATTCAGATATGAAGAAACTGACCTTCGATCATATTAAAACCTCGTTCGACGGGGACAGCTGAATCATCGCGCACCGTCAGAAAACCGGAACGCCGTTCCATATCAAACTGCTGCCCATCGCCCAACAACTGATCGAAAACTACCGTCCCACATCGAAAAACAACCTCGTCTTTCCCGTGCCATCGGTCTGCGACAACATGAACCGCACGCTGCAACGTATCGCTCGGGATTGCGGGTTGAAAAAGCATATATGTCCGCAACTTGTTGACAGAAGTTACGTTCACTACTACGAATATCCCTGATACGTTGCAGCAACTCACGGAAGTAACGATTACCCCCTTCTTCAACCGCACATCATCCATAGCAAATCTCTTTTGGATATATTCATGAAGCCGTTGAGTCGCCCAACGGCGAAAACGGGTTGCAACCTGAGATTGCACACGATAGCCCAAGGCGATAACCATGTCAAGATTGTAATGGTCAATGTTACGTCTCACCTGACGATTGCCTTCCTGACGAACTAACAAGAATATCCTGCCATGAAAGAAAGTTTAGAGCGGATAAACGTGATATCCAATATAGGACATCTAACTCAACATTTGAAAAGAATAGTTGAAAATCCAGATGATGAAGTTCATATCGGAGGTGATTACAAAGCGATAGCTCCTCAATCTCTTATAAAAAAACATAAAAAAGAATTTAAGTTCTTTATTGCAGAATTAAGCGAAAAAATAGCGAGTTGTTTATAATTTTATGCAGCCCCAACCAATAAATAACTTTAACTACCGTAACGGGCGTTCATGCGCTGGCGCAGTTCTTTCTGCTTGGTATTCTTGTAGTAGTGCTTCTCGATGGTTCGGGCGCTGTTGCCCGCCATTTCTGCAACATGGGTAATCGGAGTGCCCGCATCGAGTTCGCTGGAAATAAATGTGTCTCGTGCCGTGTACCACGTCATTTTCTCGTCGATTCCCAGAATCTCGCAAACCTTGTCCAATGTTTCACTTACGAGGGTTGAGAAGCTGTTACGGCGTCCCATCTTCTGTTTGTCGGTCACGTGTTTCTCAGTATAGACAGGGAAGACGTAGTTGCCGATCCCCTTGCCTCTGTATTTTTCCAGAATTACGATGAGACGGTCGATAAGCAGTGGCTTGGCCAGCTTGGGGAATTTGGTACGCTCATAGACAATCATGCCTTCCTTTTCGTTAATCATGTCCCATGTCAGGTTAACAACATCAACGTTGGCCATACCGCCGCTGTAAAAGCTGAAGAGGAAAAGGTCGAGACAAAGCTACTCCTGCTCGGAGAAGAGGCTGCGGTCCATGAACTCTATCCGGCGGATGATGTTCGGATTGACGGCTTTGGACTCGAACTGTCCCCACGCCATCTTTTCCGTAGCTGCCTCGAAGATTGCGGGGTTGGCTCCGTACATGTGGAGTTCGTCCTTGGCGTAGTTTACCAATGCACGGAAGATGCGAAGGAGCTGGCGCAAGCCGGCACGATTACCGTTTTCGATGCCGCGCCGCTCCAGATAGACGATGTATTCCAGAAGAAATTTCTGGGTAATGTCGGTGAAGTAAAAGCGAGACAGGTCTTTGTTGTACTGCCTCTGGGTGAAGGCCGAAAGCGAAGTGCGGAACTGCTTGTACATACTGGCGGTGCCGACACTCTTAACGAGTTTGCCGTTCTTGAATTTTTCGTGGTTCTCGAAGTATTCGATTCGGACGTTGATGAGCTTGAGAACCGTCAGCACTTTCAATTCCTGCTTTGCCTTTTCCTCTTCTTTGGGTTTGAAGCAATCGGCCCATTGCAGTACGGAGAAGTTACGCCATTCCTTTTCCCACCGTTCGGCAACGGACATGTACTTCTCTTTGAGTTCAAGCAGCAGTTGGTTTTTCTTGAGGTATTCGCTGGAAGCGGATTCAAAACTCAGGGTTTCATTGTTCCAGCATTTGTAAGCTCCGGTGATACTGACGACCCGGGGAATGCGGGTGTAACCGGTCTTGTAGAAAATCATTTCCAGTTTGACCATCTTGGGGTCCTGGGGGTCTTTGCGACCTTTGAATGTGATCGAACAATACATATCGTTAATTTTTTAGTGGTTCATGTATTCCTGCCGGTTCCCTACATGGGTGCCTACATAAGAATAGAACTATCCACCGTATTCGGGTGGAAACGGAGGCAATCCGTCACCCGAAGAATCAATTAACTTGTTGATATGTAGTTGTTTTAGTCTATGCTGATTTTAACTTTATTGGAGTTGGAAAATCTCTTAGATATATTACTATCTTCGGTGTGAGTGAAGATAAACAAATGACAACAAAAGTCTTTAAGGAGTGTTTTGCAGAAGGATATGAGGGACCTAATGATGTCAAGTTTGATTTTTCTTAATAATGTCAAAGACGGAGTCGACCTTTCCATAACAATTACTCCTGACGATACAGAGTCCCGTTATTTTTCCAAGATAGTTTCCAAGTCGGAACTTGCAGGAACAGGCATGTCAAATGCAGAATATATGCAGGCTTCAGTGGATCAGTATATTGTACTTGTCAAATCTTGAATAAAACTGCACATCAGGTTATTTCTGAAATAGCGTTATACGGCCCGAGTGAAAAGGAAAGCAAGTTGGAGTATGAGTCTTCAGACTATCTTTGCCTTGCTTGTTCGTTGACACCATATGGAACAGTGAATTCGGAAGTGGCATCTGTCGAGTTTGCTACAGGGAAGGTTTCTCCTTCGGACAATCAGATCGAGATTGTGCTGGGAACAGTTACTTCTGATGCTGTATCTTTCAACATTACCACAACAAATTCCGATCCTTATGCGGTATTTATGAAACCTTCTTCTAATTTTAAAGGGAAGAGAGATGAGGAAATTATAGCCTATTTCAAGGATCAGATTGCGAGAAGCAGATTGGAGCGCGGCGAAACCCAAGGTTCATATACACAACTGGATAGTAGTACTGAATATTCTATTTTTGCATTTGGATATAAAGGACAGTCTGTAACAACAGGGCTTTTCAGAAAAGATTTCACTACTGAGACAGATATAGCCAAAATTACCTTCAGTATTAATGTCGATATGTCTTGGGGTTTCCATAACATTCATATTATACCTAATCCGATAACTGCATTGTACTATTATGAGATAGTTACAGAGGAGACCACAGTAAAGGAATCTCTGCAAATCATTGACGAGATTGCAAAACAAAAAATATCGTCAGGATGGTGCAGAGACCGTGCTCATTTCTTTAAAACCTATGGTTTCGAAGGAGAGTATTGGGGCAGTTATATGGGACGCTTCGAGAAACTCGAGCCGGGAATATATAAAGTCGTGGTTGTAGGTGTTGACGCAAAAACAGGAGAATACAACTCAGTGGTTGCTTTCAGCGAGCCGTTTAAAACTGAAGAATATTAAATTTAACAACATTTCCATCATAGGATGGGTTGGCTTGCGGAGCAACTCCTTTTATTTATATTTAAGACACCTCGAGAATAACAGAGACCGTTTTTGTTCTCGACTTCGGGTTTCCTTTAAAATAAACGTTTAAACCGAGCGCAGAAAGCAAACCAGTTTGCACGCTACCAAAGCGACGTGATTGTAATCGAAGTTTATTGAAAAAATGCTGCGAAATTTACAGCATTTTTTATCCGTATAGCGATTCTTTTACACGCTCAGCGGAGTAACGCTTACATACGATTTGCTTTCGCGTTTTTTGCAGAAAGGAACCGTGCTGTCACCCAATGCGAAGAGTGTGTTATTCTTACCGATAATTGCTTCGGCCGGAATTCGAAAACCGTCCGACACTGGTACGAATTTATGTTAGGCGCCCCGGAGAATCACCTCCTTTTCGCCGTCGGGCTCCACGATCACCCGCTCCCCGCTGTACAGTTTGCCGTCGACAATCAGTCCCGAGAGAAATTCCTCGATGCATTCGAGCAGGGTGCGGACGCCGTATTTGCGCTGGTAGCCGATGACTGTCAGCGTCCGCTTCGCCTCGTCGGTGATTTCGACCTTATAACCGAATCTGTCGACACGCAAGGCAACTCATTGATTTACACATATATGACCTGCTACACATCCGAGAGATCGAGCGCACGGAAGATGACAAACAGGTCTTCACCATCCAATACATGACCTACCTTTCCACGCAGGATGAGCTGAAAACACTCTTACCGGAAAGATGATACTGGTCACGGGCATATGAAAAAAGTCTGCGGAAATACAGACTTCCACCGACTTTTCATTTACATCTTGATCCCTTTTTTCATGGAACCGTTCTCGCTCCCAAGGGGCTGCCCACATCCTCGATCACGGTGCGTCCCCGGAGGCATCGACAATCTGCCTCAGCCAAAAAGGAATACGGGCCGTTGTGCTGTGTTGTCTTCCCTCCGGAGTTCTTCAGCCGCGTCATACCGCACCTCCACTGCGTTGCGGCCGGCATCACGGATCGGCCGTGCGTCAAAAAGACGGGACGACTCCGATGGAGGCGCCCCGCAAATTTTACAGCAGTATGCTGCTACGTTCGAATACACTATCTGTACTCGAACGGTATAGTAGACGACTTAACGGGAACGTCGATAGCATTGGTTACGGCGTAACCCTTATCGACAAGCTCCGTTACGAAGAATATCACATGACAATTCTTCACGACCCAACTTTCATCCAAGGTCATCGTAAAGAGATGCTCACCGGTACCGCCGGCAGCCAGCGCACCGACCTCATGGCCGGAATAATCCGAACCAGAGTAACGGCTGTTCACGTGGCGGATAACATTATTATGCGTGTTGAAATCGTAATCCCCCTTCATACCATTGTTCAGTTGAGTACCTGTCAGACCATCTTCCAGCACCCAAGCGCCTACGCGGAACGAACCGGAGCGAGCTGCTTTCACCGTAACACGAGCGACCAATTTGTTTCCAGCAACTTCCATACCGACCGAAATACCTGCCCCAGCATCCGCAGAAAGCGATTTGTCGATCGCCTGCTTGATATTGGATACGTTGTTGTTGTAACCATTATTCCCTACCCCTGTCTGGAAATCGAAATTTACATAAGGATACGTGCTGACACCCATAGCGTAATCCAAAGGCACATCGGGCTGATAAGGATCACCCCCATAGGTGTGACAGGCTGCCAGTACGGACTTGTCCGCATATTCGGCCGACTTGCGTACATCTTCCATCGCAGCGATCATAAAAGGACAGTAGCCGCAACCCAAGCCCGTGAACTGCGTGATGAGCGTCCGGCGGACGAACGAGGTGTTGTCCGGCTGGGGATCTTCCGGAGCGTCAGGCACCGAGAACTCTACAGCAGAAATGGTTGTCGGACGATCTTTGGTATTGTGGGTCTTATAAGCAACCCAGAACGAAAATTCACCCGGCTCGGTAACAGTGTACACAAGCGTGTTGTCCTCGATGGTGAATTTCGAAAGGTCGAGCACGTCGTTGCTCTTGGCATCGTAGAAAGCGACTGCGTCGAGCGACAATTTCACTTTGTCATAATAGACATTAATGCGGGCGGCATCCTGCCCGTCGGCATTGATTACCGTCGTCGATGCCGTCACCTGCAGACCGTTTTCGATGTTTTCATTCGTACCCCCATTGCCGTTTTGACCGTTACCGGGGGTCACCGGATCCTGCCCCGAACATCCCGCGCTCAACATAGCCATACAAAGCGCAGGGATAATGAATTTCTTGAATTTCATAATCTGTTTTTTAATTAAAAGGATGAAGTGATCACAAGGTTCAGACCCGTGTAAGCCGGCATATAACGACACGCCCCTCCCGAACAAACATAGCCTGCACGATTGCGGCCGTAGCTGAGTTGAATACGCGTACGATTTTTCAGGTAACTGAATCCTGCACTGTAATAATTCGTTTTAGTAAAGGAGTTAGCCTCGGTCTCGTCGAGGTTATACATATCGCTCACAAAGAAACTCCAATGCGGCACCATGTTGAACTCCACCAAAGCCGCGACCCAGTCACCCTCGTAGTCGGTCGAATAAAGGTATTGCGCCTCGACGCGCAACGACTTTTTCGAGTCGAATTTGTAGGTGACATCGCCTATGAAAATGTTGGATACGTAGGTCTGACGCTGGAAACCATGACTCGGGTTGCGCTTCTGGATCGAAACAAGCAGCGAGGTTTTGAGTTTCTTGTTCCACTGGCGCTCTACATCGATGTTAATATCACGCCACATCAACTCCCGCTCGCCCGATTCGCTCTGCTCCGAACGCAGCGTATAGAAAGTGGATAAGTTGGCGTGGAAATTCCAGTAGCGATGACGGTTCGACTTGCTGCGATACGTATAGTAGAGATCCACCTGACCGCCTATTTCGCCGTCGGTATTAACGATATACGGTTCCAAATTGGCCAACAGGTAAGTGTACTGGCGCGTCAGAGAGGGCAGGTAGTTGAGTACATTGCCCGTACCAGAGCCGTAAAGCGAAAGCATCGTCCCCATACGGTCTAACCGGCGGAAACTACCCGAGATGCTGAAAGGTCCGTAGTTATAACCGGCCTCGACCAAGATGGCGTTGCCGGCTGCGGCTACGTCCGCAACAGTCGAGTAGATGTCCTTCCCCTTATATACGTATTCGCCTTTGAGCGAAAGCCCCTTCCAGTCGAAATTCAGGCGACCCGAATACATGTTCAGGTTGGGCGAGGTAAGTCCGCGAGAGGCGAAGTCGATCGTCTGATCCTTGTCGAGCGACTCGTAGCGGTTGACGTAGCTGCCCTCAGCCGAGAACTGCGCAGCGTTCCAACCGAAAATATCATTCAATGAAATGTGCAGATCGGCACCGCGCACCCACGAATCCGCATAGTCGGTGTAGAGCCGGGGACGACCGTACATACCTTTCACCTCGACGTAGTCGCCGAAGCGGTAGATACCCTGCACACCCTCGATCGAATTGTTGAATCCCAGCTGACGGTCTTCGAACGAACGAAAAATAAGTCCGCTGCCGAACTGGTCGAAAATATCACCCACCCGCACGGAATAGTTGTGATCCTGCCACTGGATATACTTCGAGGAGAGATAGAAGTGATAGGCTCCGGGCTGCTGGCCGATCTCATATCCCTGCAATGCAGGGAGATAAGCGTCAATCTGGAGTCCCGCAGAAAAACGACCGTTCATGTAGTCGAGTTTCATGTAGTTGTTCGAACCGAAACGATCGTCGGGAGCAGTGCCTGCTGCACCCAATCCCGAGTCGTCCTGGTAGTAGATCGAGTTGCTCTCGAAACTACCGGAGAGCTGGCCCTCCCCCACGCGAACCTGCGCCGAAACGGCAAGCGTCGCCAAGAGTGCAAGCGCCAAGCCAAACAGTTTTTTCAACATATCGGAATCTTTTTTCGATTTAAAGAGTAACTCTCTTCTGCTTCCATAAAATACGCCTCCGCACCTCCAGCGGATTTGCGCATCCGGTTATTTTATAAAAGCATAAAGCAGGGGGAAAATTCCCATTCCGGGTACCTCCCCCTGCCTTATTTCAAAAGAGTCTGTTAGCGACGGATATATTTACCTGCCGCCCGCTGCTTCCAACGCTCGCGGAGCGACTTCTCGGCAAGAGGAGTAACCTTAAGCGGCTCGTAGCTCTTCGCATCAGATACGCTCGTGCGGCTCAACGGGCGGACAGCACGCTCGGCACCCAGCACATCGTTCGTCGTCACGGACTTGCCGCCCTTGACAACCGACTTCACGGACTCACCATTCCAACCCTTGGTCAGCGTCAGTGCGCCGCATACCCGGGTGTCGGTCGAATACTGTCCTCCGTACGTTATCTTCGCTGCATTCGGGTAGTAAGTATCACCTTGGTACTCATATCCCCCTACAGTGATCGTAGAGTTATCGCTGCTAATCGTTACGGGGAACTCACCCTGCGTAATCGCCATTTTGCTGACACCAATGAAATAGTACTCGGCCCCCTTGTTCCATAACGTAAGCGGCGGCAGGTTGGTTACGTCGAACGGAGCGACTACGGAACCGTCGGATTTCATCTCGAGATACCACTTCGGACCGAAATCGAAGAACATAGACTCCGTATCGTAGCCGTTGTACTCTTTCGTAGTTGCGATGAAAAGGTCGTATGGCGTCTTCCAGCCGGCCAGGTAGTTGGTACTGTACTCGTACTTCGGACGGTCGATATCGAGTCCCAGGCAAAGCAGGCGGTTCTGGCCGCGCAGACGCTCATTGTAGAGCTTAAGCTGCTTCTTGAAGCCCTCGTACAACTTCTCTACCTGCTCTTTCGAGTAGTTTGTGTTATTCAGATAGTAGTCAATGACCTCCTGGGACAGACTCTCCGGACACGTCAGTCCAGAAACGATCTCCACCTTGCAGGTCATCGGCGCCTCGCCGCCCTCGTATTCAGCCGACAGCGTCCACTCACCCAGCAGATTTTCGAAATACTTCGAATCTACCGGCTCTTTATCAGGTACAGGCATAGAACGCTTCTTGCCGATGGCAGAACCATCTTCGTCGGGATCGTTGCCGGTACCCTCGTCATTGTAAGCGATTACACCCAGGTAGGTGTTGGCGTCGGGACGGGTCAAGAACATTACGTTGTAACCCTCGGCCGAGTTGATCTTCTCGATCTCATCCGGAGTAAACGCGTTACCGTTTTCGATCAGGTCGGTGTTAGTCCTGCCGGCGTTGAGTTCGACCTCCCACTCACGCTCGTAGTTGGCAGCGTACTTGGCAGTCACCGCGTCACCCGTAGTACATTTGATATTGAACCAAACTTCGTAGGGCGACTCCTCATGACCTTCCGGAGCATCGATACCGGTAACGGTTACCTCGGGAGCCGGTTTCGTAGGTTCGGGCAGCGTAAAGCCTTCGAGTTTGGCGAAAGCCTGCTTCGAACCGGTATTATCGTTGATACCCACCGCATAGACGTAATACTTCGTACCCGGCGTGAACTTAACGAAATACTCCGTCAGGTTGAAAGAGAGGTCGGTCTGCCCTTTGGCTATCTCATAAGTCTGGGCATTGAGGATGTAAGGTGCGTTGTAAGAGGTCAGCGCCCACTGCATATTCGACAGGTCGCCTTTCAGCATTGACGTCTTAATCACCTCCATATCATACTCCTCGAAAATACCAAGGACCAAATAGGATATGCCCTCGCACAACTCGAAAGTGAGCAGACCGCCGTTGGGTCTCAATTTATCGGTATTGATCTTGATCTCACCGAGTTTTTCGGGCTTCTTGTTGGTAACCTCTATCTTCTGGTAGTAGCCGGTCCAGAAATCGCCCTGCTCTACATCGTCGGCACGGGAACCGGCTTCTCCCAAGATACCACCGCCACCGTCGACAGCTTCGTAGTATGCGTCCTGATCCCAAAGGGGCAAATAGTATCCCTGACCGAAGCCCCAAGGGTGCTCGCCGGATGCGAACTCGCCGAGCAGCACATAATTGAGCTGTCCAGGCACCATCGGGTTCCAGAGCGTTATCATCGAGCCTTCCTCATCGGTCACAGGCTCGCCGTTCTCGTCGCGTAAAATCGAATTCTCCTCGTTGAATACAAAAACAGTATCCTCGGTAATATAGTTGTGATATATATCGTCGAAGAGATTCATCATGTCGGCGTCGGTATAGTTCATCATACTCTGATAACTATGCGTCAACATGTCTATCAGCAGATATTTGATCACATTCTCGGGATCGGTCGGCTGGAATTTCACGTTCATGCTAAAACTCATGTAGTCCACGTCAAACACGTCGTACGCGTTATCGCCGAACGAAGCGGTCTTGGCCTCAACCTCGAGAACCTTCTCAAAGAACTCTTCGTTCGCAGTGGTGGCAGCCACATAGATCACATACTCCGTATCGGGGTCCAGTTTACTTACGGTCAGCGAAGAAACGCCGTCCGCAATCGCAGATTTGACGCCGGTCGCAAAGACGATCGTTGCCGTCGGGGTCTCCTTGGCATCGGCCTTGGGCGTCGCCAGGTAAGCAATTTCTGTCAAATTAGCGGCAGTCACCTCCAATTTGACTGTCGAATACTGTGCTTCAAGGAACTTCACTTCCAATGAAGGCCAAGTACCGGGGTCTGGTTCTGTCTTGTCGTCGGTACACCCCGTCAATCCTACTCCTGCAAGCAGCATGCATACAAGAGAAAATAAATTAACAAATAAATGTTTCATAAAAAAATTTTTAATAAGGCAATTAAGGGTTTCTTCGTTTACAATATTATCATATCACCATTCGTCTGCGGTTAAAGCAAACCATCTGCATGGCCTTTTCGCAAAATACGGGTGTAAATATAAAAATTATTTTATAAAAAAACAAAAAACAGAAAATTTCACCAGCTATCTATTTCCGCAATAAATGATCCACGACGAGATTCCTGCTTTCGGCGAAACGCCGGATCTCATCCTGCTGGTTGGCAAGATGCTGTTTTCCCATGCTGACACGTAAATAACCTATTATCATAATACAAATGATTTTAACCGAGGCAACGTCGCCTCGGTCGGTAAAGGTAAGCGTATGCTTCGGGAGCACCGGAATACAAAACCTTCCGGCATAAACAGTCCGGACCAGCCGCAAAGCCCGGAAAATAGATGGAATTATCATATTCGTTCGCACCGAATGATCCCCACAGCGGTTTTCTACCTCCGAATTTGGATTTTTGCCGGATTTTGCTTAATTTGGTGATATTGATCCTCTCGGACAAAGGCTACCTTCCATGACGAAACACACGATAATATTTATGACATTATTCATTTGTTCGAGTTGTCGTAGCTTGCAGGGCACGGTATTTTGCATCGATCGGCAATCGGACAATCTCAACAATCGGTTAAAATTATCGGACTACACCCTGGACCGAGCAGGCAATTCCATGATTACGGATCGGGATACGATCTATCGGTTAGCGCTGCTTTTAGGTAACGATACGACGGGATACGGAAATTGGAAACAATATTATCGAATTCCTTTCGACGGGAATCGTACCATGAGATTGGTCCTCGACGGAGGCGACGATCCGGGGCCGCGAGAATATTTAATATTGCACGACGAACACGGTAAAATTGTTCGCTATATCGAAATTGCGGCGGAATATGGAGATGGTCCCCGCTCAAAAAAAATATATAGCGTGCTGACTAAAGACAGCCTGTATGTTTACACGGTTACTACGGAAGCATTTTTGACCGGCGACGATTTTATAGACGATACGAAACCTGCAACAGCGGATACGATGAAAAAAAGCTACCATATCGGCGACTTGACAGCGATTTACAGGTAAAACTTAGTTAAAGATTGTTCGGGCAAAGCTCAAAATTTCTCAGCAGCTCAAAATAATTCCGACATTTTACGGCATCGGATTTGGCATTATCGGAAATATTGCGTAATTTGGGTTGCAATTCGATACTCTTTGATGGTAAAAGCGACTGTACGAATTTTCAAAAATCACGGATTCAAACAAATCAACCGGAATATCGAAGAACTGAAATTTACCCTATTAAATTATAACACGGTCAGTTTCCTACGTAAAGTCGGACAGGAAAAACCGCAGCGGCAGCGAATATGAAACGAATAAGCTTTCTGGCGATATTCTTCGTCATCGCTTCTCTCGGTGCCATCCACGCCCAACAACGCACGGGTTTCGCCTATTACGACCTCGACCGCCTCTACGACACGATCCCGTCGCTCTTCTACGACGACACGGACTACACACCCGAAGGACGGCTGCGCTGGAGCGGCGAGCGTTACCGCGCCAAAGTCGAACGGGCGGGCGCTGTAATCGGCCGAATGGCGATGCCGCTCGCAGGAGTGTATGGAGTCGAAAACGAGGAGGTTGTCAAAGACTTGGTCCGGGCGTCGGACCTGCCGTACAGTTATGTGCACCGCACCCTCAATACGCTGGACGGGATGGATTTCGCCTTGCTTTACTATGCCGACCGGTTCTTCACGGAACGCATCGAAACGGGCTATGGCTATCTTTGCGTCGAGGGTACGCTGGACGGAAAACCGACAGCCGTACTGCTGACACGCGGCGACCGGTATGCTGCCGAACTACTGGAGGAGCTGCGCGAACGAACACCCGGCATCCGGATCCTCTGTGCAGGCAAGCTTCCGTCTGGAACTGCGGAAAAACTCTCGCTCAGGGATGCATTGGCTCCGGCCGAGCGCCGAGGGCGGGGCAATGCCTACGCACGGGGCGGTTGGTGGCTGCACGACCGAATCCTGACAGACACGGCGCTAACCGTCATCCGGGCCGATGTTTTTGCCCGGCGCGACCTGCTCGATCCCCGCAGCGGAACGCCCCTGCCGACCTATCGGCGACAACGCTATACGGGTGGCATCGGCCGATATTTTCCAATATTTTTATATATTAAATAAGTTTTTTGATTATCCGAAAAATCATCGTATCTTTGCCCCTCCGGAAAAGACGGTTTTTTCACCGTTGCCTTCCCAATGGAAGGCCTCGCCCGCAGCCCGGCGGAAACAACTCTGAAACAGCACATTTATTGGGAAAAACACTATTATAATCAACAACGACAAGTTATGGCAGACGTTAAACGAGTCTATACCTTCGGCAACAAGGAAGCGGAAGGTAACGGCAAAATGAGGGAACTGCTCGGCGGTAAGGGTGCGAACCTGGCCGAAATGAACCTGATCGGTATTCCGGTTCCCCCGGGATTCACCATCACCACCGAAGTATGCAGCGAATACTACGCACAAGGACGCGAGAAAGTCGTGGGGCTGCTTCGCCCCGAAGTGGAGAAGGCGATGAAGAACATCGAAAAACTGACCGGCATGAAGTTCGGCGACAAAGAGATGCCGCTGCTGGTATCGGTTCGTTCGGGCGCACGCGCTTCGATGCCGGGCATGATGGACACCATCCTCAACCTGGGTATGAACGACCAGGCCGTGGAAGCCGTAGCCAAGCGCACGGGCAATCCCCGTTTCGCATGGGACTCGTACCGCCGTTTCGTACAGATGTACGGCGACGTGGTGCTGGGCATGAAGCCCGCTTCGAAAGAGGAGCACGATCCGTTCGAGGAGTTGATCGATGCGCAGAAAGAGAAGCGCGGCGTGAAAAACGACACCGACCTGACGACCGACGACCTGAAGGAGCTGGTGCACAACTTCAAGGCAGCCGTAAAGAAACAGACCGGCGAGGATTTCCCGGCAAATCCCTGGGATCAGCTCTGGGGCGCTATCTGTGCCGTATTCGGTTCGTGGATGAACGAGCGTGCCATCCTTTACCGCAAGCTCAACAACATTCCGGCGGAATGGGGCACGGCCGTATCGGTACAGGCGATGGTATTCGGCAACATGGGCGACAACTCGGCGACCGGCGTAGCCTTCTCGCGCGACGCAGCAACGGGTGAAAACCTCTTCAACGGCGAATACCTGATCAACGCACAGGGCGAAGACGTGGTAGCGGGCATCCGCACTCCCCAGCAGATCACCATCGAGGGTTCGCGCCGCTGGGCGAAAGCACAGAACGTATCGGAAGCCGAGCGTCGCAGCAAATACCCCTCGCTCGAGGAGGTGATGCCGGCCGTATATAAAGAACTCAACGAGATACAGCACCACCTGGAGCAGTATTTCAAGGATATGCAGGACATCGAATTCACGATCCAGGACGGCAAACTCTGGATGCTCCAGTGTCGCAACGGCAAGCGTACGGGCGCCGCGATGGTCAAGATTGCCATGGACATGCTGCGCGAAGGCCTGATCGACGAAAAGACCGCCGTACTGCGCTGCGAGCCGGCCAAACTCGACGAGCTGCTCCACCCCGTTTTCGACAAGACGGCGATGAAAAACGCCAAAGTCATCGTGAAGGGACTGCCCGCATCGCCGGGCGCAGCGACCGGTCCGGTGGTATTCTTCGCCGAAGATGCCGAAAAAATGCTCAAGGAGAAAAACCAACGTGCGATTCTGGTCCGCATCGAAACTTCGCCCGAAGACCTGAAGGGCATGCTCGACGCCGCCGGCATCCTGACCGCACGCGGCGGCATGACCTCCCACGCTGCGGTCGTAGCGCGCGGTATGGGCAAGTGCTGCGTATCGGGTGCAGGCGAGCTGCAGATCGACTACAAGACACGTACGATCCGCGTAAACGGATATGAAATCAAGGAGGGCGACTGGATTTCGCTCAACGGTTCGACGGGCGAAGTTTATCTCGGCCAGGTGGCTACGCAGGCCGCCGATCTGAGCGGCGACTTCGGACAGCTCATGGAGCTGGCCCGCAAATACTCGGTGCTGAAAGTACGCGCCAACGCCGACACGCCGAAAGATGCGGCGCAGGCCTTTATGTTCGGCGCCGAAGGTATCGGTCTTTGCCGCACGGAACACATGTTCTTCGAGGGCGACCGCATCAAGGCCGTACGCGAGATGATTCTCGCCGACGACGAAGCCGGCCGCCGCGTAGCACTCGCCAAGTTACTGCCGATGCAGCGCAGCGACTTCGAGGGTCTGTTCAAGGCGATGCAGGGCCATCCCGTGACGGTCCGCCTGCTCGATCCCCCCTTGCATGAATTCGTCCCCCACTTCGAGAAGGAACAGCGCGAACTGGCCAAGGACATGAACGTTCCCTACGAAAAGATCGCGGCCAAAGTGGAGTTGCTGGCAGAAGTCAATCCGATGCTGGGCCATCGCGGCTGCCGCCTGGGCAACACCTATCCCGAAATTACCGAGATGCAGACCCGGGCCATCATCGAGGCAGCTATGAACGTAAAGAAAACGGGGATTCCCGTACACGTGGAGATCATGGTGCCGCTGGTGGGCAACCACAAGGAGCTGCGTTACCAGAAGAACATCATCGACCAGACAGCCGAGAAGGTCTTCTCCGAACGTAACGACCGCCTGGAATACATGGTCGGCACGATGATCGAAGTTCCGCGTGCGGCAGTCACCGCCCACCAGATCGCCGAAGTCGCCGAATTCTTCTCGTTCGGTACCAACGACCTGACACAGATGACGCTCGGCTTCTCGCGCGACGACATCGCCAAGTTCCTGCCGATCTACCTGGAGAAAGGCATTCTGAAGAACGACCCGTTCCAGATCCTCGACCGCAACGGCGTGGGACAGTTGATCCGCGAGGCGGTATTCAAAGGCCGCGGCACACGCGAAAACCTCAAATGCGGCATCTGCGGCGAACACGGCGGCGAACCTTCGTCGGTGGAGTTCTGCCACTTCGCAGGTCTGAACTACGTGAGCTGCTCTCCGTTCCGCGTGCCCATCGCACGCCTGGCGGCAGCGCATGCGGCTCTCAAAGAGGCATAAAACGATATACATGCGACGAAATCCTCCCGAACCGATCGGTTCGGGAGGATTTTTATAACCACGACCGGCAACTCCTATTCAGCGAGTTGCTGCGCCACCGCCGCATCGTAGTCGGCATTGGTAAAAGTATAGGTCCAACGGGTTCTGACCGCGTGAGATACCGTTACCTCCTTCTCATAATTCCAATCGATGGTAGGGTCCTGCCTCGAATAATAATCGGAATCGCGCGGCGGCTGATACCCCTTGATATAAATCGCTTTAGTCCCATCCTCAAAGACAACTTCCACATACCGGATATAGCTCGACGGAGGTGGACAGTATGCTATTGCCCCATCCACCCTTTCGCTCTCAAAACTTTCGCCCGGCTCTATGATTTCGTTTTCGATTACCAACTCACCGTACTCGCGTGCCACGGAGAGCGTAATCCGGTGATCGCTGTCATTGGCCCAGATAAAGTAACTAAAACCTCCGTAGTCTGTATCGTTGCTACATCCCGTCATACAATACGCCAGCGGCAACGTTGCCAATATACCGAATAATAGTCTTTTCATAATCGAAACATTAGGAGGGATTGTTTGTAAAATATTTATTCCCATGTAATTTACAACATTATAACGACACACACAAATTATTTACAAAAAAGAACAAGACACCGTCCATTATCAAACCAACCACCACATGCCTCTTTAATCATAAAAAATAATTTTCAAAATACAGCACGTATAAACCCCACACACGATCCTGTGACAAATACTGTTCGATCTCAGAGTATCTCCATTTTCATTCGGCTCCCCAGGATTCGGCGAAACGGAAATTTTTCGTACCTTTGACTTCATCTTAGGTACTCCGCCTCGGCAAAGTGCAAATATAAATTTGCTCATACGGCCGGTTCGTTCGTATCTTTGTTTTCGAGAGAATCTAAATTATCCGACGGCAGCAAGGAATCATTCCGGCAAAAGCCGTATCGAAGTCTGCAAAAGCTATGAAAAAAACACTGCTGGCAATACTTATCTTATTCAGCGCTTTCTACGCATCGGCACAGGACAGAGGTTCCTGGGGCATAGGTCCGAAGATCAATCTCTACACCCATACCGGCCGGGGCGCCGTCTTCGGCATCGGCGGCTATTTCCGATACAGCCTGACCGATGCGCTGCGGCTGGAAACGGGAATCGTCATTCCCTGCAAATCGGAATGTTCGGTGGACATCGGGTGCGACGCCCATTATCTCTTCCACATAACCGAACAATGGAGCCTCTTCCCCACAGTCGGCGTCAATGTGAACGACTTGGGCAAATGGTCCTGCGGCTTCGATGTGGGCGGAGGCTGCGACTACCGGATCACCCGCCGCTGGAGTACATCGCTCATGTTCAAATACCGTTTCCAGACAGCCATGTTCGCACGGAATCCGATCCTGATCTCCCTGGGCGGAACTTTCACATTCTAACGGAAAAACACGGCGATTATCGCTATTCGGACCTGCGATTCAAATGCTTCGGGATCGCGGAGTGTACACGCACCCTCCCTCCCGAAAAGAACCTACAGGTGCAGCGAAGATTACAACCGCAGCCAAGAGAAACGCCGCCCAAAGCAAAATAAAGTTTCGTCGCCCGAAACAAATCCGATATAAACGAATACAACCTCCAAAGACAATTCTACACACGTCGTTGAATACCCGAAAGTCCAGCCCGTTTTTCGCCTCCGACCGCAACCGTTCCGGGTCCATATTACGTTCAGTTCCTCAATTCCTCCCCTCGGAAAACGTTCTTCATCAGCAAGGGGGGGGGAAATGATCGAACAGAAAAAGCACCGAACCGACAGCATAAAAGAAGCCCGGAGCAAATTGCTCCGGGCTTCTTTTATTTCCTCGGGTTCTCTCTTTAGAAGCAATAAACGCACGTAATACCGAAGTTGCACAACGCCCGTTCGTTGAACTCGGAATGCGATCCCCCGTCCCAATAAGCGATTCCGGGACCGAAAGCCGGCGACCAGTCGAACGAAAGACGTACCGGAGCCCCCTTGAAGGCAATACCCAGTTTAGCCGAGCCGGCCACGCCTACATAAGCGTAATGCCCTTTGCCGCCCACATTGATACCTGCACCGGCATCGAAGAACCAACGGCCTGCCGACGGAGTCCAATCCATATTGCAAACATTCCAATTATACAACACCGAGAAATCGGCCGTCACCGTACCGCCGGCATTGGCCCAATAAGCACCGAAACGGGCTTCCACATAATTATCGTTGCTGAATACATACTGTCCGACAGCCTGGAAACCGGATCCGATACGACCACCGACCGTCCAATTCTGGGCAGATGCCGACCACGCGAGCAAGCCCATTGCCAATGTAAGTAAAAGTTTTTTCATCGTATGAAAATTTAAAATAATTGAAATATACTTTCCTAATTTAGATATATAAAGGTAATAATAATTTTCCGGAGTTTACCCCTTTCTCCGGAAAATTTCAACTTTTAGGCCAATATCGCTCTCTTTTCGGTCAATCCGTAACTTTTACCGGAGCAATCCCTATTTAGTCTTGTACGAGCATTTGTAACGCCCCTTCGTCAAGCTCATCAACTTACTCTTAATCAGATTTCTGCGCAACGGAGACAGGCGATCCGTGAAGACGACTCCTTCCAGATGGTCATATTCGTGCTGGATCACCCAGGCAGGCAGCCCGGTGAACTCTTCGTCGTGCGGCTCGAAATTCTCGTCCAGATAGCGCATCCGGATCGCAAGCGAACGCCGCACGCTCTCGTGCAATCCCGGCAGCGAAAGACATCCCTCTTCGTAGAGTTTCGTCTCCTCGGAAACTTCGTAAATTTCGGGATTGATGAACGCACGCCGATAATCGGCCAGTTCGGGATGATCTTCGCCCCAAGGCGTGCAGTCCACGATGAACAGGCGGATGCTTTTACCGATCTGGGGAGCCGCAAGCCCTACGCCCTCGGCCTCCTCGAGCGTGAGGAACATATCCTCGATCAACTTTTTAACTTCGGGATAGTCGGGTCCGATCTCCCGGCATTTTTCGCGCAGTACCGGCGCCCCGAAAACAACTATCGGATAAATCATAACTTTTTTCCATTTTTAACCCGGCCGCAGCCGGAAAACTAACTTCGGCTCTCCATATATCCTTGCAGGATAATGGTCGCCGATATCTTGTCCACAAGCGCCTTGTCCCGGCGGGCCATCTTGCCCATACCGCTCTCGAGCATCGTGCGGTGAGCGATGACCGAGGTGAAACGCTCGTCGTAAAACACCACCTCCTTGTCGGGATAGGCCCTGCGCAGGCGGGCCGCCAACGGTTCCACGTAACGCCACGTTTCGGACGGAGCGCCACTCATTTGCATCGGCTTTCCGATCACTATGGTCGAAACGTCATTCGCCGCGAAATATTGCGCCAACCAGCGTTCCAACCCTTTGGTTTCGACGGTTTCGAGCCCTCCGGCAATGATCCGCAAGGGATCGCTCACGGCGATTCCCGTGCGCTTCGTTCCATAATCTATGGCCAAAATACGTCCCACGATCTTACCTTATCCAATAGCTCGAACAACACCGGCCCACACACCCTCACGGACATCCCCGATACAAAGCACACTGTACTCGCCGTCCGACACACCCGCGCGAAACCCGCATACAGCCCTGTCAGACATTCAATTTCTTGAGGAGGCTGCGCAGCGAGCACTCCGCATCGACCAGTCCGAAGAGGGCATCGATCGCCACGCGCTCCTGCTGCATCGTATCGCGGTGGCGCACCGTCACGGTATTATCCTCGAGGGTCTGGCCATCGACGGTCACGCACAGCGGCGTACCGATCGCATCCTGCCGGCGGTAACGCTTGCCCACCGAATCCTTCTCGTCATACACGACGTTGAAATCATACTTCAACAGATCGACGATCCGCTGCGCCACTTCGGGCATGCCGTCCTTCTTCACCAAAGGCAACACGGCCACCTTCGTCGGAGCGAGAGCTGCAGGAATCCGCAGCACGACGCGCTCTTCGCCGTTTTCGAGCTTCTCCTCGGTATAAGCCGCCGACATCACCTGCAGGAACATACGGTCCACGCCGATCGAGGTTTCCACGACGTAAGGCACATAACTTTCGCCTGTTTCGGAGTCGAAATACTGGATCTTCTTGCCCGAAAATTTCTGGTGGTTCGACAGGTCGAAATCCGTGCGGGAGTGGATGCCCTCCACCTCCTTGAACCCGAACGGGAAATTGTACTCGATATCGGTCGCGGCATTGGCGTAATGGGCCAGCTTGTCGTGGTCGTGGAAACGGTAGTTATCCGCCCCGAAACCGAGCGCCCGATGCCATTTCATACGCGTATCGCGCCATTCGGCCCACCACCGCATCTCCTCGCCCGGGCGGACGAAGAACTGCATCTCCATCTGTTCGAACTCACGCATGCGGAAGATGAACTGCCGCGCCACGATCTCGTTGCGGAACGCCTTGCCGATCTGGGCAATGCCGAACGGCAGCTTCATGCGGCCGGTCTTCTGCACGTTCAGGAAATTAACGAAGATACCCTGCGCCGTTTCGGGCCGCAGGTAAATCGTATTGGCGCCTTCGGCCGTCGATCCCATCTGGGTCGAGAACATCAGGTTGAACTGCCGCACCTCGGTCCAGTTGCGCGTACCCGAAATCGGGCAGACGATCTCGCAGTCGAGGATGATCCGCCGCAGCTCTTCCAGATCGTTGGCGTTCAACGCGTCGGCAAAGCGCTTGTGCACGGAGTCCCGCGCTGCGGCAATCTCCAGCACACGGGGCGAAGTCGAGCGGTACTGCTCCTCGTTGAAGTTCTCCTTGAAGCGCTTCTTCGCCTTATCGACCTCTTTCTGAATCTTGTCGTCCTGCTTGGCCAGCCACTCTTCGATCAACACGTCGGCGCGGTAACGCTTCTTCGAATCCTTGTTGTCGATCAACGGGTCGTTGAACGCCCCGACATGGCCCGAAGCCTCCCACGTGCGGGGATGCATGAAGATCGCCGAATCGAGGCCGACGATGTTCTCATGAAGACGCACCATCGAATCCCACCAGTAACGCTTGATATTGTTCTTCAGCTCGACGCCGTTCTGCCCGTAATCGTACACGGCACCCAGTCCGTCGTATATTTCGCTGGAAGGAAAGATGAAGCCGTACTCCTTGCAGTGGGCTACCAGTTTTTTGAAAAGTTCTTCCTGAGTCATCGTATTTTGCATTTACTATTTTCTGAAAAACAAAAGTACAAAATAAATGGGAATGTAAGGTACTCCGAACCGTTTTTTCTATCTTTACGCCAAAATTCGGAAATATCCGGAGCGGAAGACAAATACATCTGTTTCATATTCATCGTACCCGAACGAATAACCATCAAAAAATACACAAATGAAAGGATTGAAACTTCTTCTTCTCACGTTTGCAACCCTCGCGATTACGGCTTGCAGCGACGACACAACGGATGAATGGCATGGAGATTTCGGCTCCATTCAGGTCCCCGATACACGACAGCTCTCCCAGAAGATCCCCGCAGGACAAACCGCAGGGAATTCGGAAATTTTCTTTTCGACGAACGATGCCTGGAATTCCGCCATCACGGACGAATCCCGCGCCGAAGCCCCGACGTGGGTACGCATAAATCCCGATCACGGAGATGCGGCAGGCGATTACGACATCCGCGTCGAAACGGATCCCAACACCGCCGAAGAATCCCGCACGGCCTTTATCGAAATCACCTGCGGCACGAACTCGATTCTCATCACCATCACCCAGTCGGGAACCGATGGAGAGGATACCAATGAACCGGACGAACCCAACATCGGAGAACAGGTTCGGTATTGGCAACTGCACAAGATCGTCGGGCGCGACGCTTCGGGAAGTCTGATTGCTGAAATGGAATATACTTATGAACTTCCGGCGGAATTCAGCAAGGAGTGCCGTATCACGGGTTTCAAAATATCCGCAGCGGACAAGAACGGCACGCTCCGTCCCGTCGAAACATGGCAGTTCACCTACGAGGGAGACGATTGCATCCGATTCTCCTTCACCCGGGAAATCGATGGCGAGCAACCTTATACGCAAACTGCAGACGGAACCCTATACGGCTACTTCTGCGATGTACGAAGCGGAGGATACGAACTCACCTCGACACTTTCCGGCAGTGAAATAGAAACGTACGGCTTCGATTGCACATACGGCACCGGCACCTTCAACTCCGACAAACTCACCTCCATATCGCGTTACAATTCCCTGACTTTGGAACCCATCTGCGAAAAATACGAATGGGAAAAAGATCCCTGGGGTCCGCTGGAGGCTTGGGATAATTGCAGTGCTGTCATCCGAACGCTCGAGAACGAGCCAAATACGGAAACATTCCGGCAAGAGTACGGTTACGACTACGATGAAACGACGGCTTGGAGCGATTTCATCTACGAATTGGAAGGCACTCCCCTCCTCAACAGCGACCCGGTCCTGCTGCTGGTTGCCGAACCGGATATCCTGCGCGGACTGGGTTTCTTCAGCAGTCTCAACAACGATCTTTTCCGAACGGTCACGACCCGTTCCGACGACGCGGTTACGACCCAGACCTTCGAATACACGCGTCAGACAGTCGCACACGATGCTGAAATTGCGACACCGCTCATCATTACCCGCACGACCCGAAGCGACGAGCGGGAGAGCGTCTGTCGATTCGAGATTCAATTCCGCCGCTTCGACCTCCAAAATTAGAAATTCGTACTTTGCGGCCAGCCTGTGCGCACCCGGCAACGAAAAGCGAGGAAAGGTTCTTGCCATTCCTCGCTTTTCGTTACCGATGCCCGGTCCGGTCATTTCGCTCCCATCTCCGGGATAATCGTCCATTCGTTCGACTTGCAGTCCTTATTTCAGAGTTTCCGATCATTCGAAAAAAGATTCACCTTATGCTCTTCCTCAAAAAAGAAATACGGCACAGATCGGCAAAAATTTCCCGGCAGTCTAAACTTACGTTCTCCCTTCGGAAGAAAAACCTTTCTACGACAAAACAAAGTGAACCCGGAAGACGATAATCCACAGCCAACTCTTCCCGCAACGATTAAAGAGTCGCACGCCCCGTTACGATGGTCCCGTCTCTTCCTGCCCACAACCTGCGCAACGATGGACCGCAGCGGCAGAACAAAAAGCTGTCTAACACGTCCGATTTTAATGTTTTCGCCCCTGTCGGAGTTTATCCGGCAGGGGCAACTTTCAATTTCGGGGATTGGGCAGACAGCCTCGTCACAGCCAGGACTATTGCAGCAACCCGTTCTGTCGGAAACTGTACTCACCGCCCCGTGCGATAATCAGGTGATCGAGCAGCCGAATATCGAACAGCGCGGCCGCCTCGGCAATTTTCTTCGTGAGAATCTTATCCTGCTCGCTGGGCAAGGCAGCACCGGAAGGATGGTTGTGAACCAGGATAATCTGCGTGGCCAGCAGTTCGAGGGCCCGTTTGATGACCAACCGGTGATCCACCACCGTCGCCTGCACCCCGCCCTGGCTTACCCGCTGCCGCTCGACGATCCGGTTGCCCGTATTGAGGTACAGGCACCAGCACTCCTCGTGCTTCATCTCCGTCAGCAGGGGTCTGAATATTCGGACCACATCGTTGCTCGAACCGATCGGATCGGGTCCCAACTCCCTGGCAGCAAGCACCCGGCGGCCCAATTCGACAGCCGCCTGAATCCGAGCGGCGCGTTTGAGGCCGATTCCGGCAGCCATACGCAACCGCGCGATGTCGGCATATCCCAATGCGGCGAGTCGCCCTTCGAAACTGGACAGCAGCGCCCCGGCAAGCCGCTCCGAATCACCGTCGTCCAGCAACAGTTCCAACAACTCCTGATCGGTCAGCGTTTCAACGCCCCGGGAAAGTAGTTTTACAGACGCTTCACTCATGACACCCCGGTTCCTTTCGGCTGGTAGAGCCGGTCGATTTTATCCAAAATATCCCCGCATGCCTCGTCGCTCATGGCACACGACACGGAGTGGGCCGCACATTGTTCGGCCTCCTTCTTCGACTCGCCCTGCCCATGTCCCACACGGATACCGTCGATCACGACCGTAGCGTCGAATATCGGATGATTCGACGAATAATTCCGGCCGTGCACCGTTTCGAAAGCAATAGTATGATGCGTCTTCTGACACCATTCGATTAACCGACTTTTGAAATCCGTCTCCTCGTCCGTCAGGTTGTCAAGATTCAGATAACGGTAATATATATTGTTGATAAGCAATCGATTGGCAAACTCATACCCCTGATCGAGGTAGATCGCCCCGATCATCGCTTCGAAAGCATCCCCGTAGATATGTTTCTGGTTGGTGCTTCCGGTCGGGTTGGCGATCACGTACCGGTCCAACCCGATCGTCCGGGCGATCGTATTGAGCGACTGGCGCGAAACGATCTTCGAGCGCAACTGCGTAAGAAATCCCTCCTGCCGGTCGGGAAATTCGATATAAAGATAGTCCGATGTCACGGCTTCGATCACGGCATCGCCCAAAAACTCGAGCCGTTCATTGTTGATCTGCCGTCCGTCGGCTAAAACTAAAGAAGCTGACTTGTGAATCAAAGCCAGCTTGTAAAGTTCGATGTTGTGCGGAACGAATCCGAACAGCTCATCGATAATTCTGTAATACTCCTTATCCTGCCCGTAATTTCTTCTTACGGCACGGCGTACGAAATTCCACACGGCACGGACGAGGTGTTAAATCTTACGGAAAATAACCGTCGAGTTATGACCGCCGAAACCGAACGTATTGCTCATCGCACACTTCACATCGCGCTTCTGCGCCTTGTTGAGCGTCAGATTGAGTCGGGGGTCGATTTCGGGATCGAGGTTTTCGTTGTTGATCGTCGGGGGAATCACACCGTTGTTGATCGCAAAGATGCAGGCCAGCGCCTCGACAGCACCGGCAGCCCCCAACAGGTGCCCCGTCATGGATTTGGTCGATGAAATATTGACATCGTAGATGTGATCGCCCAACACGCCGTGCAGAGCTTTGAGCTCGGGCAGATCGCCCGCAGGTGTCGAAGTGCCGTGTACGTTCACATAGTCGATATCTTCGGGTTTGATACCCGCATCCTTGATCGCGTCGCGCATGGATTTCATGGCGCCTTTGCCTTCGGGATGGGGGGCCGTAAAGTGATAAGCGTCCGCCGAACGGCCGCCGCCGACCATTTCGCAGTAAATCTTCGCACCGCGTGCCTTGGCGTGCTCGTACTCTTCGAGAATCAGCGCACCGGCGCCTTCGCCGATGACGAAACCGTCACGATCCTTATCGAACGGACGCGAAGCGTGCACCGGATCGTCGTTGCGCGTCGAGAGAGCCTGCATGGAGTTGAAACCGCCCACGCTGGGTTCATTGACGGCAGCCTCCGAACCGCCGGCGACCATCACGTCGGCCACACCGAAACGGATGGCGTTGAACGAATCGATCAGACCGTGATTCGACGAAGCGCACGCCGAAACCGTACAGTAGTTGGGGCCCATGAAACCATATTTGATGGAGATGTAGCCCGCCGCGATGTCGGCGATCATGCGCGGAATAAAGAATGGGCTAAACCGAGGAGTTCCATCTCCTGCGGCGTAGCCCAAACACTCATCGAAGAACGTCTTAAGTCCTCCGATACCGGAACTCCAGATCACACCGATCTGCTCCAAGTCCTCCTTCTCGAGATCGAGTCCCGAATCCTCGACAGCCTGCGTGGCCGCGATGAGGGCATACTGGGTGAAGAGGTCGTATTTACGCACCTCCTTACGGTCGAAATGCTGCGTCCAGTCGTAATTTTTTACTTCACAAGCGAACTTCGTCTTAAATTTCTCGGCATCAAAATGAGTAATCGGCGCGGCGCCGCTAACTCCTTTTTCGAGATTGGAAAAAAACTCTGCAATATTATTGCCGAGCGGGTTGATGGTACCGATACCCGTCACGACTACTCGTCTTTCTGTCATAAATTTAAGGCTTTAAGGTTTGCCGGTTGGAAAAATCGTAAATTATTTCTTGTGTGCCTCGATATAGGAGATAGCGTCGCCAACGGTAGCGATCTTCTCTGCATCCTCGTCAGGGATCTGGATATCGAAAGCCTTCTCAAATTCCATGATCAGCTCAACGGTGTCGAGTGAATCGGCTCCCAGGTGGTTGGTGAAGCTCGCTTCCGGAGTAACCTCAGACTCTTTAACACCCAATTTGTCAACGATGATCTCGACAACTTTTGACTGTACTTCTGACATAATTTTAATTTTTTAGTTAAACAATCATTTATTAAAAATTGAAATTCTTTCTATCAAACAATCGCACAAAAATAACACTTTTTTTATTACTTTTGACATTACAACCAAAGAAATTGCCGTTCTTCGGTCGCGTATTCAATATAACACAATATAAATCAATACTTTATGAAACTACTGTTAATTTCCAACTCCACGAACGCCGGAGAACCCTATCTGAAATACCCGATGCCCCGCATCGACGAGTTCCTCGGAAGTGTCCGCGAAGTGGTTTTCGTCCCTTATGCAGGCATCACCTTTTCCTACGCCGAATACGAAGCGAAAGTGCAGGCCCGTTTTGCGGAATACGGCATCAAGGTACGTTCCGTACACCGTTCGAAAGATCCCCGGCGTATGATCCGCGAGGCACAGGCCATCTGCGTAGGCGGCGGCAACACCTTCGCCCTGACCAAGAAAATGCAGGAGCAGGGGCTGTTGAAAGCCATCCTCGGCAAGATCAAGGCCGGCACGCCCTACATCGGCTGGTCGGCCGGCAGCAACGTCTGCTGCCCGACGATCTGCACCACCAACGACATGCCCATCGTCGAACCGGAATCGTTCAAGGCTATCGGGGCCGTGAAGTTCCAGATCAACCCCCACTACCTGGACGCCAACCCCGAAGGTCACGCCGGAGAGACCCGCGAGCAGCGTATTCTGGAGTACATCACGGCCAATCCGCGCCGCTACGTCGTCGGCCTGCGCGAAGGCTGCATGCTTCATTATGAAAACGGAAAACTGGAACTGATCGGCAGCCGTCCGATGCGTATTTTCAAGAAGGGCATCGCCCCCTACGAGGTGAAAGCCGGGGACGACCTGTCATTCCTATTATAATTATGGTATGCCCCGTATTTTCCGCAATCCCTGACAAACCGTATTCGCAAGTATGGAATTAATGACCGCTCTCAACCGACTGCACGGCGGCAAGAACATCAAGCTGCCCTACTTCATCGCCCAGCTATCCCGTTATGCCGTACCGAAGGTGCTCCTCCGCAGCCGGTTGGAAGAGATTCTGCGCGACGGAGAGAAACGTTATGACATGGACTATGTGCTCGACCGCGTCAATTACTACAACCGTTTGACCGGCGCAGAGCGCCTCTCTCCGACCGAAGCGACACCCCTGAAAGAACACAAGTTCAGGGGCCGGCACAGCGCCTATATTTTCGACTCCTACCAAACCACCCGTTTTTTCGACGATTCCCTGCGTTGGCAGACCTATTTCGGCGACGGAGTTTTCGACCTGCTTCATCCGACGATCATCAAGGCTCGAAAAATCGACCGGGGGGGGGAGAAGCCGCTTCCGGCAAAGGAGATAACTCCGTATTGCTCAACTTGGACCGCTGCCGCTTAGATATCCGGCTGCACGACAAAATTCCGTTTACGGAGAAAGCCGACCGGGTGATTTTCCGGGGATCGGTTAAGAGTAGCGAGCAGCGTCGGCGCTTCATCGAAACATTCCGGGACAATCCCCGCATCGACACGGCGGATACCCGCAGCGGACACAGCGCCCAGGAAACAGGTACAGCAAAACAAATCACGCTCTACGCCCACCTCGATTCGAAGTTCATCATGACGTTCGAAGGCAACGACATCGCCAGCAACATCCGGTGGGTCATGTCCACCAATTCGATCGCCGTGATGCCCCGGCCTCGCAACGAATCCTGGTTCATGGAAGGACGCCTGCGCCCCGGCTACCACTACATCGAAGTGAGGGACGACTACTCCGACCTGGAGGAGAAGATCGATTACTACATCGCGCACCCCGAACAGGCCCAACAGATCATCGACCATGCGAACGACTTCGCACGACAATTCTACGACAGTCGCCGGGAACGGTTCATTTCGCTGCTGGTCATGAAAAAATATTTCGAAAAAACAGGACAGCTTTCTCCGACGAACCGATGACCACGACACAGCATACCGGGCGGCTGGGCGAAGAGACCGCCGCCCGGTGGCTCCTCGACCACGGATTCACCCTGCTCCACCGCAACTGGCGGCAAGGACATTACGAGCTGGACATCGTCGCTGCCAGAAAAGGCACCCTCCACTTCATCGAGGTCAAGACACGCCGGCGGGACGGCCTCACCCCGCCGGAACAGGCACTCGACTCGCACAAGCGCCGGGCACTCGTCCGGGCCGCAAATGCTTATCTGACAGAAAATCCGTTCGCAGGAGAGGTGCAATTCGACCTGATCGCAGTCGAAACCGCCCCCGCAGGCACACCGGAGGTGCGCTATATCGAAGACGCCATCGAACTCCACTGGTAATTTGGCAGTTCTGACAATTTATCTTATCTTTGCATCCGCGATATAAAGACGCACAAAACGAAAGCGGATGTGGATCTATAATTTGGGGCTGGTACTCTACGTTTGGGCCATTGCATTGGCCTCACCCTGGCACCGAAAGGCGAAACTCTGGATCGACGGCCGGAAAGGACTCTTCCGCCGCATGAAAGAGAGCATCGACCCCTCGGCTCGCATTATCTGGATACATGCCGCCTCCCTGGGCGAATTCGAACAGGGCCGTCCCCTGATCGAAAAAATCCGCAAGGAACATCCCGAATACAAAATCCTGCTCACGTTTTTCTCCCCTTCGGGCTACGAAATCCGCAAAAATTACGATCAGGCCGACTACATCTTCTACCTGCCGATCGACACACCGCGCAAAGCCCGCCGTTTTCTGGACATCGCCCACCCCGAAATCGCCATCTTCGTCAAATACGAATTCTGGATCAACCTGCTCACCGAGCTGCGCCGCCGCTCGATCCGCAGCTACATCGTATCGGCCATCTTCCGCCGCAACTCGATCTTCTTCCGCCCCTACGGAGGCTATTGGCGCATGGCACTCGAAAGTTTCGACACGATCTTCGTTCAGAACAACGATTCCAAAAAATTACTGGCAGAACTGGGCTTCGACAACGTCGTAGTCGCCGGAGACACCCGCTTCGACCGGGTTGCCGAAATTGCGGCTGCGGCGAAAAAAATCGACCTCATCGAACGGTTCAAAGGCGGCACCCGTCTGTTGATCGCCGGCTCGACCTGGGGACCGGACGAAGACCTTCTGATCCGCCTGATAAACGATAACCCCTCGGTCAAATTCATCGTGGCACCTCACGAAATGGACGAAAGCCGCATCAACCGCCTGCTCGCTGAAACCCTCGGAGGAGCTGTCCGCTATACGCAATGCACCGCCGAAACATCGTTCGATGGCAAACAACTGCTCGTTCTCGATACGGTAGGTATTCTCTCCTCGGCCTACGGCTATGCCGAATGGGGTTATATCGGCGGCGGATTCGGCGTAGGCATCCACAACACGCTCGAAGCCGCCACGTTCGGTCTGCCGATCGCTTTCGGCCCCAACTACGAAAAATTCAAGGAAGCCCGCGACCTGGTAACGCTCGGAGCGGCAACGCCCATCCACTCATACGAAGAATTGAAAACCTGGTTCACCCCCTTGCGCGACGACGAGCATCTGCTTCAACAATGCAGCCGCATCGCCAAAGACTACACGACGGCCCACCAAGGGGCGACGAACATCGTCCTGCATACCGTTTTCGGAAAGCCGGAATAGGTTCTTCGTTCAGACCGGTCGTTCCGCACCCCTTTCCCGACAATACCGGTTTCGGGATTCGCCCTGTTCCGCACATATTCCGATCGAACGGATAAACGCTCCGCACCGTCTTTACTTTCTGTACAAAAAAAGCGCACCGGCCGCAAGGCAGGCACGCTTGTTATTTTTCGAGGGGGCTATTTCGAAGTCATGATCTTCAGGATCAGATGATCCGTTTCGTTCATGCCGTCCCGTCCGATCAGCGTCAGGTTGCGGATCGACTTATCGACATCGTCGTCGATAATGCCCTCGACCGACGAAACCGAATGGTTCTCCATAGCCAGCATCGCCGAAAGCACAGCCGTCGAAACTCCCGTCATCAACTTGAGCGAACAGCTCGGCTTCGCACCGTCGCACATCATACCCGTCAGGTTGGCGATCATATTCTTCACGGCAAAGGAAACGGCCTCGTACCCGCCGCCCATCAGGTAGGTGATGCCGCAACTCGAACCGGTCGCCGCCACGACACAACCGCACAAGGCCGAAAGACGTCCCAGGCTCTGCTTGATATAGATAGCGGTCAGATGGCTCAAAACGAGCGCACGCACCAGATGTTCCTCGTCCGCCTTGATCTCCTCGGCATAAACGACCACAGGCAACGTAGTCGCGATGCCCTGGTTGCCGCTGCCCGAATTACTCATCACCGGAACCATGGCTCCCGCCATGCGGGCGTCGCAGGCCGCGCAAGTATAGGAGAGAATGCGGGAGAGGGCACAATCCCCGATAATCCGCAATTCGGGAGCATGGCGCAAAGTATTTCCCACGCAATGCCCGTAGTTGTTCTTGAACGAATCCTCTGCCGCAGCCTTATTCAATCGCTTGGCTTCCAGAATGAAGCGGATTTCATCCAGCGGTGTGGTCATGGCGAAGTCAAACACTTTGCGCAGGTTGAGTTCGACGCCCTGCGCCTCCTGTTCGCTGCCGGAGGTACGACGACTCTCCTGAAGCGTTTCGCCGTCCCGTGAAATGAAGACGAAATTCGTATGCCCGCCGGCGATGATCGCCACAGCGGAGTGTCCGCCGCCCGAAACTTCGATCTCGATATAGAGTTTCTCGGTAATGCCCTCTTTCAGGGAGATGTCGATCCGCCCCTGCTCGATAAAGCGCTTACCCCGTTCGACGGCCTTCGCATCCGAATCCTTCAGCACTTCGAGCTGATACTCCGACCGTCCGACCAAAGCGCCCAAAGCGATCGCGATCGGCAATCCGATCATGCCCGTTCCGGGAATTCCCACTCCCATCGCATTTTTCAGTATGTTGGCACTCAACCGGGCCGAAACCTTTTCCGGTTCCGTCCCCAGTATCTCGCGGGCCTTGGCCACGCACAACGCAACGGCAATGGGTTCCGTGCAGCCGATCGCCGGAACGACCTCTCGTTTTATCAGAGCAATTATCTGCTCCCGTTCGGGTTTTGAAAGCATAAAATCGTCGTTATTTACAATACAAAGACAGCGCACATCGAACGTAATGCCGAATTTTTCGAACTACGCCGAACAGCTGGCCGCCCATACGAAAATTTTCCACGGCAAAGATACGAATAAGCCGAGTGCAAAAGCAAATTTTATTTGCATTTTGCCGAGGCGAAGTATCTAAGACGAAGTCAAAGATTACGAATAAGCCGAATGCAAAAGCAAATTTTTATTGCATTTTGCCGAGGCGAAGTATCTAAGACAAAGTCAAAGATTACGAATAAGCCGAATGCAAAAGCAAATTTTTATTGCGTTTTGCCGAGGCGGAGTATCCAAAACGAAGTCAAAGATAGTGAAATTCCCCTTTCATTTGTCAGGAAAAAGCGACGATAGCACGGTTCGTCCGAAAAATCCACCCGGTACCGGACCTGCAGTCTGCCCGCTCCTGACAAAACGCAGCGAGGAGCCACCCGTTTCCGGGAACTCCTCGTCGATACTCTTTCCGAAAATACTACCGGCCAACCGTCTGGGCGAGAATCACACCGTATTGTGCGGGATCGAGCCCCAGCAACTCCAACAGCGCCTCTTCCTTGAAGCTGCCCCGTGTAATGGCCTTCAGACCGTTTCCGGCGGCATAAAGGTTCACGTTCTCCGTATATCCGCCCGCATCGGCCGCGCACCAGAAACGGATGCGGTCCACCGGCTGATTCCGGTCCGCATAAACGCTGTAATCGGCCACATACACCAAATTGAGCGGCGCAGTGTAAGCGAAATCCTGCATCGCGGTAAGCTCCCGACGATCTCCTTCGATGACCCGATTCAATACATTCGCTTTCGAATCGTAACGATACACACCTTCAGGCAGGAAAGCATAGACCCGAATGGGATAGAGCGCCATAGCCGAAGGCGCGGTAAGATGCCCATCCTCCCGGTTTACCCCGGCAGCAGCCCACAGTACACCCGAAAGTTCCTCCAGAGAGAGCATCTCCGGAGAAAAGTCGCGCGACGAGCTGCGCGCCGCAAGCGCTTCGTTGATAGTCAGTCCCATCTTGGGATCCGGCGTCTTCAATTCGATCCGCTCGCCCATTTCGACGGGCGTACGGACACTCTGCTTCACTCCGGTACCGCAGGCTGTCAATGCAACCAGCGCACACATCATCAAACTGCTTGTTTTCATAATCTTTACAGTTTTTACAAAAATAACCAAAATCCTGAATTTCCGGTATCCTGGCCGAAAAAATTTTCCGATATTCCGGCCTGCCGTTCCTGAAATGAAAGTCTGAGATGGAAAATATTCGGTCGTTTTTTTGGTTTTCAGGAAATAATATCTATCTTTGCACCACGATTCGAAACCCACACGAGTTTCAGTCGATGATGGTGCCATAGCTCAGTTGGTAGAGCAAAGGACTGAAAATCCTTGTGTCCCTGGTTCGATTCCCGGTGGCACCACACAGAAAACCAGTCACTTACAGCCCTGTAGGTGACTGGTTTGTTTTTAGTCGGGCACACAATTTAGACACAAACCCAATCTAATTTCCCATTGCGGGATACCTCTCCTTCTTGCACTATTTTTCGCACTTTTTGGAATGAATCATTTCAATAAAGCTATTTTCCGACAGTGAGAATTGCTCTCCTCTTTTTTTAACGAATTTTTCCTTAAAATAATTTGCATAATGTGCCGAACATACTGACTTTTGTCGCAGAGGCTGTGAAGTCGCAGCCCACCAGTTGCAGAACGATATAACCTTCATGTAATTGTTAGTGGGTCTGTTGGCGTCGGCTGACAGACCTTTTTTGTGCGAATATGATGATTTATTCGAAACCATATAGAACGAAAAAACATGAAAGAGAAAATTCTCGTAGCGCTGAAAACCAAGTATTCTAATTTGGGGTTCGGAGCGAAGGCTCTCGACGGAGTAGCCTCCATTTTGGAAAAATCCGTCACCGATGAATCGCAAATTGAAACCGCAGTCAGCGGGGTCGAACCTTTCCTTAAAGTTTTCCAGTCTGACGCTGATCGTGCACGCACCGAGTACAACGCACTGAAAGGACTGTATGACGAACTCAAGGCAAAGAGTGAGGCATCTCCTGCAAATGGGGGCGGGCAGGGCAAAAAAAACGAACCCGACGATGAGGAACCTGCGTGGTTCAAAGCCTACAAGAAGCAACAGGAGGAGCGTTACAACGCCATCAAAGCGGAGAGCGATACTCTGAAAGCTGAAAAGGCCAAGAACGACCGGGCCAATCTCATCTCCGCAAAGGCAAAAGAACTCGGTATTCCGGAGTGGCGCATGAAAGAGGGATTCGTCATCGCCGACGATGCAGATGAAAAAACGATCGGCGACTACCTCGCAAACGTGCAGAAAAATCTGGTTACCGCAGAGCTGGAAGGGAAAGGTTCGGGATTCCCGATGTCCACGCCCGAAGCGCAGGGCAAAGAACTCGCAAAGGCGTGGGCTGAAACACTTCCGGACAAAGAGTAACCAAAACGTAAAATCATGGCAATCGTATTTGAAAAAACAAAAGTAAAGGGCGGTTTCCCCATATTCTGGCGCGGTGAGTTCGCCGTATTGCCGGGGGACTTCAAACTGAAGGGAACCTATCCCGAAGGGACAAAGATTCCCAAAGGTACGCCGATCAAGCTCGACTTCGACAACATGGAATGTTCCATATGCAAGAGTGCACGTGTTCTGTCGGGCGGCACAACCACTGCTCCACATGTCAAGAAGGGTTCCATGCTCCAAGTAGGAGATGCGGTTAAGGTCGGCGAGTCAAATTCGACCGTAAAAAGCATTGATACCAAAAATGCAGATTACGATGTGATCACGTTCGCAGCGGCCGTAACGGGTGCGACTGAAGGCGTAGATGTCCTCTCGGACGACAATCTGCCTGATGCAGTTGTCGAAACCGACATGGTCTATTCCGCCAATAACGGATTCCAGACCGTATCGGCCGGATATGCAGGTATCATCCTCAAGGATGTAGCCTATCCCGTCCCTGCTGCATGGCTTCAGGGTTACAGCCTGAAGAACAACCCCGAAATCAAGTATGTACGACAGTAAAAGAGGAGGTAAACAATGAACGAAGTATTTTATTCATCCATTTTCGGCGAACTGACTAAACAGGTGCAGATTCGCATCGATGCCGCCTCTGAACTGCGTAAGCGGCTATTCGACCAAAATATTTACGAGCGATTCCTCGACTGGGACACCCCCACCGTCGGACTGAACTTCGAGGAGTTGATCGGCTCGTACAATTTGAGCGTCGCCGCTGCAACGCTCGACTCCAAAGGTAAGGAGCCTATCATGGGAACCGAGGGACTGGAAACGATCAAGCAGAAGGTATTAACCCACCAGATGTCTTATTCGATGCCTATCGAAGAGTATCGTAAGGTGTTGCAGATTCTCGATTCGCGGATGCTGTCCGATTCGGCCAAGACACAGCAGCTCATCAATCTGATGTGGAACAATGTTACGAAGGTCGTGAACTCCGTGCAATCGAAACTGGACATCATCTTCCTCGGAGCATTGTCGAACAAAGGCGTATTCACGTTTGACGCGTCCAATAACCCAGAGGGTGGTGTGCGCGGTACGATCGACTACAAAATGCCGAGCGAGAACATTGCCACCGCGAAAACGTTATGGACGGATGGCAATAAAGATACGGTCGATACGCTGGAGGATATTCAAGCCATCCTCGATGCTGCACAGGACAAAGTTACGTTCGACCGCATTCTGCTCTCGCAGAAACGCCTGTCGTATATCCTCCGCAACAAGAAGATGAAGTTGGCGGTATTCGGTAGTGACAAGTCGTCCACACCGCTGTTGCTGGCGAACCTGAACGAGTTTATGCGTTCGAACGGATTCCCGACATTCGAAGTCATCCGCCGCATGACCCGTATTCAGGATAACGGTAAACTTACGGAGTATTCGCCGTGGAACGACAAGAACCTCGTGTTCGTACCTGCGGGCAAACTGGGCGTCATCAAGAACGCCTATGCCGACAACGAGCTGCGGCAAGAGCCGGGTGTCACCTACTCTAACTACGGACGCATCCGCATTTCACAGTGGGGCAAGGGCGAAACCGACAACTCTAACGGCGTAGAGTTCACGAAAGCACAGTCGCTGTCACTTCCGGTTATCACCGAAATCAACGGCATCTATTCGCTGACCGTAGAATCGTAGTTGTATGAAGAATTTCGAGGCAATATCGGCAAGTCTGTATCCTTACGATGTGGATCCTTTCCTCAAAGAAAAGGCCTGCATTGACGAGGGAATAGACACTCAAGCAGACTATACGGTAACCGATAAAATTAGCGTGGCAAAAGCCACAATCGCCATTCTGCGAAATCTCATTGTTCTTGCGAGTGAGAGCAACGGGGGCTATTCATTGTCGTACACGGACAAACTGGAAAAGCGCATTTTCCATATCGCAAAGGAAAACGGGCTGGACGATATTGCCGAAGAGTTCGATACTCGATCGAAAATTACCGACATTTCCGACCAATGGTAAGATTCCCCTATACGCTCGAAATGTGGTACGAGGAGGACGCCTCGCAAAATCCTGATGGTTCGTGGATCGAAGGTGCGCATGAATGGCGTGTCATCGGACGATGCAATGCCCGTCAGAATGGACGAGCACAGCAAATCAAAGGGCAAAACGGGGATGCCTTCCTCTACTCTTTCGAGGTTACGATGCCTGCAGATACACAGCCAATTCCTATCGGGACGAAAGTACGCATATTCGACAGCCGAGGATTCAACATCTTCGACCGTTCGCTCCGCACTGAGGCCAAACCGAAAGACAAGGACACGGCGTCGTATCCGGTACAGGGATTCTACAAAAGCGGACAACGTTACGAAAACACGAGATTATGGCTGTAAAGTGTACCAACTGGCGTGAGGTGGAACTTGAATTTGCGCGAGCAAAAGAAGAGTACGACCGAAAAGCTGTAGAATGGTTGTCGGCGTTGGGGGAAAGAGTGGTGAAGTACGCCCGCGAACACGGTAGTTATACCGATCACACGGGTAACCTACGCAACTCCATCGGGTATGTTGTGGTACAATACGGAAGAATCATTGCTGAATCTTTCAAGTATAACCGCCGTGTCAGACCGGACGGCAATCCTAAAGGGAACAAAGGTGCCGATGAAGCTCATGCCAAAGGGCTTGAACATGCCCGGTCTGTCGCCCGTGAACTTCCCGCTAACAAAACATATCTCGTATGGGTAGCCGGTATGGAATACGCGAAATATGTCGAGGCTAAAGGTTTCGACGTTCTCGAAGGGTCGGGAAACTGGGTGGAATCTACTGCTGAAAAACTCAAAGCGGAGTTCGCTCGATTCTTAAAATCGAAAAAGCGATGAACCTGACCTCTACGGAAATATTCAAACTCGTCTGGGATCGCATCCGGGATTCGCTGTTAGGGAAGACCGTGCCGATGATGTATGCGGACCACTACCCGAATAATCCTTCGGGAGAATTTATCGTCGTAGGCTCATTGTCAAATGTCGTCGGAGATTCGCAGGTGGCAACCGTAAATGTAAACATTTATGTACCGGACACAACACCGACAATCGGTCGTGAAGAGCAACGCTACCCCGATCGCAACCGTCTGAACGAACTAACTCGTCTCGCTTTCGATTCACTAGGATACTACCCTATCAACGAACGCTGGTTCTTTGATGTGAGCGATGAAACTCTTATTAGTGAGGAGGGGATCTCCTACACATTTTCAAACCTCAAAGTAAAACTTAAAAAATATTAAACATGGGACAAATAATCGGACTGAAAGCCGTTCATGCAGGTAATCCTCTCCCGAAAGGAGTAAAAGACGCTGAGGCTGCCGACTTAATGAAGGCTTTCACCAAAATCAGTCAGCCTTATAATGGTGGTGTTTCCACCAATTTCGCGATACCTTCCAGTAATGATTTTTATCGGGAAGGAGAAGCAGACCCATTTTACTCTGCAATCGACGAAACGACAGGCACAAAAGAAGTTACTTGGAATGTCGTAGATTTTGACGACGACACGATGGAATTTTACTTCGGAACTACAGAACCTGCAAAAGGCGAGATTTACGAAGGAGTAAAAGCATTCGTATTCGATTCCAAAAGTGGAGGCTCCATCGCTTTTGCAAGGTTAAAATATGTAGCGACATTGGGTGGTGGAATCAATAAAACCGACCCGCTCCAAATTCAAGTATCTGCGAAAGTTTTAGCTCCGGAACAAGGTGGTTATTCCTGGTGGCCGATTACAACTCCGGAATATACCAAGAGCGTTTTGTAAATTCTCTATCCCGCTGGAAAGCTGACGACTTGCATCACGTCTCGAGGACGGGGCGGGAGCAAAAACAATAGTTTATAATATGAAAAAAGAAGAAGTCGGCCGCCTTACAGAACAACGTGCACTTGACACACTGACTGAAAAAATTGAATCGTTCGAGATTGAAGGCAATGACAAAGAACAAATAACCCTTTACCTATACCCCCTCCAACTCGGACGACTCGCGATGATAAGTCGCCGACTAATAGACCTTGATCTGATTTTCGACGACGAACAGATGGAGGGTGCTGTTAAACGTATGTGGACCATATGCTCCGAAAAATCAAAAGAGGTGGCCGAAATAATCGCTATCGCCACACTTCGGACGCAACAAGAAATCGAAGATATGCTAAAAGAGCGGACAAAACTTATATACTGGTCCCCTACAATGGATACAACAGCTCTTACAAACATTTTGTCCACCATCGTATTTCAATCCTACTACGCGGATTTTATGAACGCTATTCGCTTGGTAAGAACGCTGCGGGTAATGATTTCCCCAACGACAACAGCGGAGCGGATAGCCACTACGGAGGGCGCAGTATCTGGGCTTGCATTTCAACGGAGGGAAAAAGTATGTTGAAACGTTTGACGAGGAAAAGAAAGGAACAAAACATTTAATTACAGCACTTACTGACATTTACAAACTATCGGACCAACTCATATCAACCGTTAAATTTTATCTGAAATAAAGGAAGCCCCAAATCCGGCGGGAGAGGCCCGGCCCGCCGAAAATAGAACGTGGAACTAACTAAACAGCATATTGCATCTGGAAACCTTACTGCGGAAAGAAGACGTAAAGGTCGCCGATAAACTGATGGAAGACCTTAATGTTCGTTACGATAGGCTGTTTGCGTCGATTTCAGGCGTTTCTACAGGCTTTCCGGCTGCTCCGACAGATCTAGGGGTCAAAAATCCCCCCCCCATAAAATTGGAGCTAAAATAATGTATATCAATGAATTACAAAAATATATTGTAATTCAGACACCTGATAATAAGCATTCAAAGAAGAGTTAAAAAATAGGAGCCGATGCAAATTTCAGATTGAATTACTATTCAATGAACCTTATGATAGCCAAACTACAAAAAGGAGACATTAACATTGCCGACGTTTTTCTAAATGAATTATCAAGAAATCCGGCCTATTTTAATATGGATGCCGTCAAAACATTAATCCCAAATGAAGAACAACGGATGCGAATACTGCGCGTTCTTGAAGATCATATGGTCATTGAAATAAAAGGGGGTGGAATATGGTTAAAAGCTGCGGCTAATTTATCAGTGTGTAAAGACCAGGGAGGATGTGCAGTCATCTATAACGAACAACGCAAACAAGAAGAACGGGATAATTTAGAACTTCGCAATTTAAAAATAAGTAGGCGCGAAGCGCATTGGGCTATTGCATTAGCTATCATATCTATTTGCGCCTCTCAATTTTGGGGACACACTATTTTTGAATGGACTTGGATTGCAATGCAAAAAATCAGTAAATTACTTTTTTAATCTGTCTTGATTCAATATTCTACACAGAACATTGTTTAATCCAGTATAAGTATCACCTGTCAATTCAATATTAGTTCTGCCCCAAAAACGAACAAGATAGATCAAATACACAATCAACGCAATAATCACGAATAGCAAAATATAAATCCAAATCATAGCTTCAGCGTTTTTACAAACCTCGGAACTTTCGGCACAACTTCAAAAAAATAGGCTCATTATTTTGCGGGGGGGGGAATTTTGTAACTTTGCAGCATCTAACCAATACAATTTATGTTATGAAAAAATTTTTACTTTTGATGGCTGTTATTTGTGCAGTTACTTTTATGGGGTGCGAAAAGGATGAGCAAGAATCGTTCAAGTTCGACATTGAGAATCTTTATGGCACATGGCAGGGAATTGCCATACAAAGTAACGGCGAATGGATAGATATAACCCAACCGCCACACACAAATCTTGCATTCTCTGTTGTATTTTATGAAAATGGTACATATTCGGGAAGCGGGTATTTTGGCAACGGTTCAGGAACATACAAAGCTGAAGGGGATATGATATATACTTATATAGACGGGGAAGAATTATACAGATACAAAGTACATTCTATCTCAAACGGAATTGCCGAAGTGTCTATGGGTGTAGCAGGAGATAATATAACACTGGAAATAAAACTTCAAAAAAAGTAATCAGATAGGATATATGTTTCAAAACAAAGGCGAGAATAAATCTCGCCTTTGTTATTCCCTACAAAATCATTATATTTGCATTGCTAAATCAAAATGCGATACAAACATATCCAACCATATTGGGTATTTTGTATCTATAATTTAACTGCGTCGAGTTCGGTAGCGGAAACGCCCGACGGCTTGCATTTTGAGCCGAGCAACTCGTAACGCAGTTTTTTATTGCTAAATCAAAATGAAAAAGCGCATCGAACGCATGGGCCGCATCGAAGCGGCAATTAACCCCATGTACTGCGTCCCCAAACGCAGCGACCTATCGTTAATCGGATCGGCTTTCGAGGCCGCAGGTTTCCGTTGTGTCCGGATCCGCACCGAATGCGAGGCCGAGCACCGCACAAAAGGTGGTGATCCCCGTCGGCACGGGATGCTGGTTCTCGACGGTGACCGAGTGATATTGGAGGTATTGCGGTCGAGACCGACTAAAAAAGATAATCAACTCACAATCCCGCCTCAATCATGAACCGAGAAAATGACATATCGAACCGTACCCTATTTTTGATTCGGTCGGTTTGAAATGATAAACAGAAAGCCGAGTTCCCTCGGCTTTTTACATTCTCGCATCATATATCTTTTCTACATTCAGCTCCGTTCCGGTCAATGTAAAATATATATTCTGGAGCTGGTGCAGATACTTTATGGGCACATCCACATTGCAATCGTCGATTTCGTCTTCCACCTGCCAACAGAACCCTTCTTTTTTAGGAGATAAGCATATCACACGGGGGATGATATAGTAGTCAAATCGTTGGTAACAGTCGCTAAATTCTTTCTCAAAGCCGCATTTTTCCAATAACGTTGGAGTCAAACGTATAGGCCTAACATCTCATAATACTACTTTATCTAAAATCTCATGATAAAATCCGGCTTCCTTAATTAGCATCTCACCATGAAATAACGTCATGTCTGCACGCGTAATTTCTGCAATATACCCAATTCGCTCAAGATGGGGGTTATACACTAAATTGCCTATTCGAAATGATCGAATATTCAGAGACGGTTCCATATTACATTTCATATTCTAAAACGCATCGAATTCGATGCGTTTATTACTTTAGTTTCATTTGTGTTTTTAAGTTGAGAACTATTTATTCCTCCTCGTTTGAGGTGTCGCATGTAATCGGTTTCGTCGATTTTACCGCTGAAGTAAGGTGCGCTGTTTCGGGTGGCGGATTGTCGGGCAACGTTCCGAGGTATTGCCGAGCGTTGAGGGGTGATACGACAGAGTGTCCGAGTTGGCTTTCGAGTTGTTGTCGGGCAACTTTAGCTACTGTACCGCCCCGTTTGGCGACGTTGGCGTTGGCCTTGAAACCTATTGGATTTTCGTTTCGGGAAAGTTCGGTAGCAGAGGCCTCGGCCAATGAGTTCAACAGCAGTTCGACATTGGTCATATTATCCCGCAGGTTCTCCTTTTTCAACCCCTTGTAACGTTTGTAGGCTTTCGTGGTACGTCCGGCCCACTCCTTCGTGATAATGTCCGTAAGGGTGGCATATTGCGTTCCATCAACGCCCCCGCGTTTCCACTCGTCAGTGAGAAGTTTACGGACTTCGATACTTTTCAAGCGTTGGTTAATCCATGTATCCGAATATCCAAGGCGTTTATAATCGGCTACGGCCTGCTCAATAGATAACTCAGGGTCTTGCATTTGGTCGAGGCGGTCGCTTGCCACCTGCGCCATCCATTGCTTGAAAGGCTCGGCTTTCTGTGACGGAATCGACTGGATAATCCGCAGGACGGTTTTCACATCTCCGGCCAGCGTCTTGCGCATCACTCCCGTTTCTGACCTCATGGCTATCTGGGGACAATTTGTCCCCACGAACGAGGCGAGCGCTTCATCCCGCTTGCGCATCTTCTTGAAATAATCGGTCGGATTCACGGTGTCCGTCAGAGCGGAGATCACGTCGAGAACGGAAAAATACCACGTCTCCGTCCGCTCGTCCCAAACGGTGCGCACCTTGCGGTCCTCGAACAACTGTATGGCCTGCTTTTGTGTCATAGGAATGTAGTTTTATTTATTCCTTTTCTTTTACCTCCAGCACCGTCCCGCACTTCGGGCAGGTGATTGTGTTCGTCGGGTACGTTGCTACTCTTCCGCCTTTTGCTCCGCTTGTTGGAATCCAATTTTGCGGGCGGGTTTGCGTGCCTGCGGTATCTTGACCGACAACGCCGCAATAGCGTTGTAGATATTATCAAGCTCCTTGCGCATATCTTCCGACAGATCGCTGACCGCCTCGGCATTGTCGGCGTCCACCCGCTCCAGTAACGCCAGTTTCGCCCGAATTTCGGCCAACTCGGCCGTTACTGTCGTCGTGGTCGTGATGTAGTTCCGCATCGCTACGAAAGCACGCATAATAGCGATACTTACTTGTATGGCAACGGAGCTTTTCAAAACAGCCGATAACATAGAAACGCCTTGCTCGGTAAACGCATAGGGGTTGCGGCGTAAACCCATCGTGATGGAATTGGTTATCACAATTTGTGATTTCCAATTTTCAGTTTCGGCATCTGTCAGTTGAAACATGAAATCGGGCGGAAAGCGTTCGATATTACGCTTTACCGCTTGATTGAGAGCGCTTGTTGTTACTTGGTACAATTCCGCCAAATCACGGTCCAGCATCACCCGCTGGCCCCGTATTTCGTAAATCTTGCTTTGGATAGGTTGTAGTTCCATGGGTAGGTATCGTTGAGGTTATTCTGCCTTGATGGTTATCGACTTCCCGCAATGCGGGCACGTGATTGCTCCCTCTTTCGAAGCGGCGAAAAGTTCCGGCACTTCAACACCCAAAATATCGGCTATTTCTTGCAATCGTTTTAACGGCGGATTTCCGTTGTCACCAATTGCAATACTTAACCCCGTTTCAGTCATTCCGAGACGCGCCGCCAACTCTTTTGCGGTCATTCCTCGTTCCTTCAATAATTCTTTAACTCTCATTTTGACGTATTATTTGCCACAAATATATTGATATTCATATAAACAGCAAAAAATTTTAGTGTCAATTAAATTTTTATCTCAAAATATTTGCATTATATCAAAATATCATTTATATTTGCACCAAAAAATCAAAACAACAATTAAACAATACGGCCATGAAACTCTTAACTAAAGCAATTGAGAAGCAGTTGGCAAAGTACCCCATTTATTCACAAGATGGCAAAGGCGGCAAGGCACAGGTCATCTGCAAGTTCTTCAACCCCTGCGGCAGTCAGACGTGGTACATTCTCGAAGGCGAGAAGCAAGACGACGACTACATTCTCTTCGCATTGTTAGACAATATGGGCGAGCGAGAATATGGTTATGTGTCACTGAATGAACTTCAACGCGTTAGAACTCGCCCCTTTGGTCTTGGCATCGAAAGAGATATGTATTTCACACCTTGCAAAGTCAGCGAAATCAACTAATTGATTTATTGAATAAACGTCTAAAACAATAGAACTATGAACGCATTTGCATTTAAAGTGATCGACGCAATCAATCGTGATGGTATGGACAATGGCAGCTGGGGTCTTGTCAAAGACGTAGATAATACTGTCGCCTATTTCGGCACCAGAGAAGAAATCGAACTGAAAGGCCAGTGGGCGTACATCTATGCAGAGAAAGACGATACACTGTCTTTGCAACTCGAAAAAATCGAACCTACGAGAGTTCTGCACGTTGAAGATTGTGAACTGCTGCTCTACTACCTCGACGAATAAAGCCGTTCGGGCGGCTATAAACAGACCTCAGGCCCGAAGCGTGGCGGCACCTGCCGCCGGTGGTAAAAATGAAAGATATGAAAGACATAAAAATTGGCGACCCGGTGAGATTCGGACGCAATACTGGTGAATATCGAGGACAGTTCGATAAACTGAATATCGCAATGGTACTCGTTGGCAATAGGCTGTATTATGTTACATTTGAAAAAATTGAAAAGCTATGAAGACAAGAAAATCCTTCAAGGTGAACAGAGAGGCTGCGATCAAAATCGCAATGAACACAAACGGCATATCACGAGAGATCGCCAAGAAATACACAGACAGCGAGTTGAAAGAGTGCTTGCGACTACTCAAACTAAAAACCAACTTTTAACCTATATAACAATGAAACGAACCGACCTTTCCATCATCATGCGCACGGCGTGGCAGATGTGCCGCGCGACGGGTGTAACCTTTGCTGAGTGTCTGCATAAGGCATGGCAGGTGTTCAAATTGAAGATAAAGATGCGCGCGGGCATCGTGCAGTTCTTCTACCTCAAATCGAGTACGGGTGAATTGCGACAGGCATTCGGTACGCTTAAGGACGACTTATGCCCCGAAACAAAAGGTGACGACCGTAAGCCTAACAAACACCTCGTAACCTATTACGATACGGTTGCCGAGGGCTGGCGGTCATTCAGAATGTTCAACTTTGTAAAAGTTATATAATATATGAAACCAACGATGTACGTAGAAAAACGCAGCGATTTGACATTACTCAAAAAGGCATTCGAATTGACGGACGCGACATGTCACCGCACGCGGCTGAAGTGTGGGTGTAAAGCCTACAAAGGTGCAGACAACAATCGCGACAGCCTATTGATCGTCAAATATGACGCAGTAGTGCTTGAGATTATCCGCTGCAAAGGGTGTGTGAAGAAAAGACCTTAAAAATTGCAGCTCTCAATAAAAAATCGTATTTTTAATAAATAATTCAATAGTAAGATTTGCATAATGTGCCGAACGTGTCCACTTTTGCATCGAACAGATATATGCGGGGTAGTGCAGAGGTTACCACGGCGGGTTAGTGTCCCGCAGGCGCAAGTTCGATTCTTGCCCCCGCTACTAATGAAATTTACGGCTATGAAAATTTTAACGCTTATCATCAAACAAAAATGGTTCGACGCCATTTTGTCGGGTGAAAAAACGGTCGAGACCCGCGAAGTACGCCCGACCAACACGAAATACATTTCATACCGAGACAACAACACAGGCAAAGTCTACAAGAAAGACAGTGACGTGCCCGAATCGGCGTGGGACAGCGAGAAGGGCGTTGATACGGTTATCAACCACTACGATGCCATACAGTTCTGGGTAGGTTACGAAAAGAATCGCCCCGGCGCGCTGGTCGAAGTCAAAGGCGTCGAGCTGGTAGATGTTTGCGACGAAGAGACGAAAGAGCCGATTGTGTACGAGCACAACGGTAACGAATATACCATGACCGAGATCGACTACCACCTCGGCAAGGTAATCGAGAAAATGAATTGTTAAACCCTTAAAATCATTGCTGCACTCGAAGACGAAGACAAAAAACAGCAACTCAGCTTGACGCGCAATACAGCCGTATAACGAGTGAATTGCGACGCCGCACGCCTAATCCTGCTGTAGGATTAAGTAGCCTCGCAAATATGGGTGGCCGAAATGGTGTTATTGCGAATAGGTATGCAAGGGCGACCAGTGCATATACAAGAGCTAGGCAATCTGCCGCCCGAGGCCTTTCCGTAGGTTAAATCATATTGTCAAACTTCTAAAATTCAAGCTGCACTCGAAATTCAGTAAGAAATCGAATCAATCGGACGACAGGCGCTAGCCGTGTTCGTTATCGTGCAGTAGGCGGTCGTGCGACGAATCGTGCCGGTCGTGCACGCGACATTCGCGCCGCCTTTGGCATGGCAACAGGTTAATCATGACCCCGATAGACCATGCAAACGAAGTGATTGCCTCTGTCCGTCAAAAAACGGACAGGGCGATCCTTTTTTATTCATGTGGCAAAGACAGCGAGGTATTGCTCGACCTAATGGCTCCGCACTTCAAAGAGATCGTTTGCGTGTTCATGTATTTCGTCAAGGGCCTCGACCACATTGACAACTATTTGCGAGCAGTCAAAGCTCGTTATGCCAATGTTACCATACTGCAAGTCCCCCATTGGACGTTGACGCGTGTTTTGCGTTGTGGGCTATACTGCATTCCTAACCCCAATGTAAAGCTGTTATCGTTGAAAGACGTTGATGAATCCGTCCGGATGAAGACGGGAATATCTTACTCTTTCTATGGAATGAAGCAGTCGGACGGAATGAATCGCTGTCTTATGTTGCGCGGATACGAGAACGAAGCTATAAGCAATACGAACAAGGTATATCCTCTATCCAAGTGGAAGAAATCGGACGTCATGGCCTACATCAAGGCAAAGAAACTGCCTGAACCCATATCCTACAACAAGAACAAATCGCAAGGTCTGACGTTTTTGCCGGAGGTATTCGATTACCTCCGCCGGCATTATCCGCAAGACCTCGAAAAGATTTACAAAGTATTCCCCTTATCCCGAAATATATTACTGCGATATGACGAAGAGAAAAGAGCAGCAGCCCAAATACAAGCAAAGTGAAACGGTCGTAATCAAGCGATCACAAATCAACTTTGCTCCATACAATCCACGCAAAGAAGACCCTGAAGTCATCAAGAAGCTCAAAAAGAACTTTAAAACTGTCGGCTATCTGGGCGGTATCGTATGGAATCAGTTGTCATCTTATCTGGTTTCAGGGCACAAGCGCGTACAGACGCTTGACATCATCAACAATTACGACGGGACACCTGAAACGGATTATGAGATCAAGGTAGAAGCTGTAGAGTTAGACGACAAGACAGAGCGCGAACAAAATATCTTCATGAACTCGCCCTCCGCAATGGGAGAATTCGACATGGAGAAAATAAAAGTACTTGTACCGGAAATAGACTATAAAGCCGCTGGCCTTTCTGAAGCAGACATGAACATATACGGTATATCCGTCATGCAGGACGAAATAAGTTCAGAACTGTCTGATACGTTAGGTGATTTCGAAGAGATACAACGACCGTTTGAGGAACGCAAGGCCGCGGTAAAGGAGATGAAAGAACAGATTCGTCAACAGGCAGAGCAAAAAGCGGAAGACATCGAATCCTATGTAATGCTCAACTTTAAGTCTTATAGGGCGAAATCATCATTCATGCTTCGGTTCGGGTTCAGGCCAGACGACAAAATAATCCCCGGCGAAATGTTCTCGGATATGGTTGAACGGGTCGAATAACGACAAAAACGACAGTATAAAAAATGGCAATGCCCTCCAAAAAACCGAAATTAGATACCTTTCGCAAGGTTGCAAATGCTTGCGGCGGTATTTTGTCAGACATAGCTGCTAATTTAGGTGTAGAGCGTAGCACAATTTACACATGGTGCAATGATGATGAGCAATTCGCCCAAGCCCTCGAAGATTCCCGTGAACGGTTCGTTGATTTGGCCGAAAGCAACCTGCGTAAATTGGTTGCCGGCGTTCCGGCCATCGAAAAGGACGAGAATGGCGAAAAGAGATTTGCCGGTTGGATCGAACGTCCCTCCGAAACAGCGATCATTTTCACTCTCAAAACACGCGGAAAAAAACGGGGATATGTAGAACGTCAAGAGGTTACAGGAGCAGATGGTGCCGAACTTATTCCACCTCGCACTCTCTCTCCCGAAGAGGCAAGACAATATGGGTTAAAACTTAACGAAGAGTATTAACGCACTACTCCGATTCGCGACATAGACATAGAGCGTACCTTCTGTCTTTCCGGTATGCTGAATTTCACCCGTTACATGTTCAAGCATAAGACGGGGATGCGGTTTATTGTCGGCGATCATCATCGCAAAATATGCGAAGCTCTTGACAAAGTCGTCCGTGGCGAAATAAAGCGTCTTATTATCAATATTGCGCCACGATATGGCAAGACCGAACTTGTCTCTAAGAACTTCATCGCCTACGGGCTGGCGTTAAACCCCCGCAGTAAGTTCATACACCTATCATACTCCGATGATCTTGTTCTCGACAACTCGAAAGAGATCAATGAAACGGTACAATCAGACTACTACCAGCGGCTTTTCCCTGAAGTAGTCGTCGAAAGCAAGAATGCTAAAAAGTGGTATACATCCGTCGGAGGCGGACTGTATGCAGTAAGTGCAGCAGGACAGGTTACAGGATTTGGTGCAGGTCAAGTAAATGATCCGTATAGGGAGCGGCGCGAAATGGGTGATTTTATTCCTGCGTGGGAAAGCGATTTTGCGGGAGCTATTGTTATCGACGACCCGATCAAACCGGAAGATGCACTATCCGAAACGATCCGCGAGCGGGTGAACAATCGCTTTGAATCGACTATCCGCAACCGCGTGAACTCGCGCAATACGCCTATCATAATCATTATGCAACGGCTCCATGAGCACGATCTATGCGGCTATCTTCAGGAGATCGAGCCGGAGGAATGGACGGTACTTTCGTTGCCCTGCATCTGGCATGACGAAAACGGACAGGAACAGCCTCTCTGGGAATTTAAGCATACGCTGGAGGAACTGCACAAAATCGAGAGATCGAACTCATTTGTCTTTGAAACGCAATATATGCAGAACCCGAAGCCGCTGGAAGGTTTGATGTATGGAGAGTTTAAGACATACGACATAATTCCATATGCAGCATCTATGAAGCGAAAGAACTACACGGATACCGCTGATACCGGCAGTGACTATCTGTGTTCTATTTGCTATACGGCAAATGATTTGTTGTAAACAACTGTAACTAATTAGAGTCAACTATAAGGAAGTCGCTGAATTTCAGCGACTTTTTTGTTATCCATATTCCAGACAAGTCGGGTAAACACCCGTTTTTCACCATATTTTTCTACCGTATTTCTACCGCGGAACATTAACTTGTTTTTCCGCGATGTCACAGGGACGCACTTGTTTACATGTGTTGACAGTCGTTTACATGGATTGACAGAAAAGAGGCGAAATAAAGCGAAATAATCGCATTAAAAATAGGAAAATATGAAAGTAAGAAAAATTTGCCAATGGTGCGGCAAACCATTCGTCGCACAGAAGACTACAACATGTTTTTGTAGCCACCGATGTTCAAGTCTTGGATACAAGGAAAGAATCAGAGAACGTAAGCGTGAACTGAAAAAGATGCAGGAGATTTTAACACCAAAGTCAGCTGCAGAGGGACAAGATTTCCTTTCTTTTGCACAAGTAGCAACACTTATGGGTGTAACACGTCAGTACATTTATAAGCTGGTCAAGGAAAACAAACTTCGCGCATCTCGTATCAGCGGAAAGAAATCTTTTATCCGAAGAGCAGATATAGAACTGATGCTAAAATCTAAACCTTATGAGAGAATCATGCCCAAAGAGGATTTGGAAATTACCGAATACTACACAGCAGAACAAATTGCTGAGAAGTACAAAGTAGCTCCCAAATGGGTATGGACTTACACTCGTGAACACAACATTCCAAAAGTTAAAATCCGTCAGTTTAACTATTACAGCAAAAAACATATTGATGCAGCTTTTGCAAAATACAATGTTGATAATGATCTAACCGAATGGTACACTCCAGAAGAAATTCAGGAGAAGTACGGCATGACTCGTATTGCAATACGTTCACAAGTCTATCGTCACAATATACCATCAAAGAAAGAGCATGGTCTAATATTGTATTCCAAGTTGCATTTCGACCTTTCTAAATCGACAGAGAAGGAAAAGGATGAAGCATACTACACCGTGCAAGAAGCAATGAAGAAATACAATATGACTCGTGACTCGGTTTACAACACTCTTTCCTTCCACCAAATCAAGAGAGAGAAGAAAGGACGCTTTGTTAAGTTCCTGAAAGTGGACTTTGACCGCGTAATGGGAGTGAAAAAATAGCAGAAATTCCAAATGGCTACAGAAATTATAAAATTATTTCATGCTGAATGATTTCTGTATGTTTTCATTATTCACCTTTGCGACAGAAACAAACAGAAAACCCTAGTTATTAACAATTTAAATTTATTAAGTATGGCAGAGTGTAAAACTGTAACTCTTAGAACGCGTCCATTAAAGAATGGAATGATTTCCTTTTATTTGGATTATTATCCTGGTTATCGTGAACAAGAAACAATGAAGACTATTCGTCATGAGGGATTAAACATTTATATATATGCCAATCCCAAGAACCAACGCGAACGTGACTTCAACACCACAATGTATGAGAAGGCTGAAGCAATCCGTTGCAGACGTTATGAAGCTATCGTAAACGAACGTTATGATTTCTTCGATAAGCGAAAATTCAAAGCCGATTTTTTGGAATATTATCGAAGTCAACTTGGAAAGCATGATCAGAAATGGGGATTTGTGTATCAGCACTTCAATAATTTTGCCCATGGTAAATGCACCTTCGAAGACATTGATGTAGACTTCTGCAACAAATTCCGAGAATACTTGCTATCCGCAAAACAACTTAGACATCCCGACAGAAAGGTTACAAAGAACTCCGCTTCGGGTTATTGGTCAACATTCAGAGGTTTCTTGAAGATTCTATATCGCAGTAGAATGATCAAGACCAATGTCAATGATTATCTAGATAAAATTGAAACCGAAGATGTAATCAAAGACTATCTGAGTGTAGAAGAATTGTTTGCTCTGGCGGAGACTCCATGCAAAAAGCCCGTACTAAAGAACGCATCACTATTTTCATGTCTGACCAGTTTGCGTCTTGGTGACATCCTTTCGCTTCGTTGGGAAGAGATTGTTGATTTTGCAGCTGGCGGGAAATGCGTACACACCATTTGTGAAAAGACAAAGACCGAAGACATCATTCCTATCAGCGATGAAGCTTTGGAACTCATTGGATATTCCCCCAAGAAAAAAGGTAGAGTATTTGAGGGTTTGAAAAGAAGTTGGGTTCAACAGCCAATGAAAGAATGGATTCGTGCGGCTGGTATTACCAAGCACATAACCTTTCACTCCTACCGCAGAACATTTGCTACCCTTCAAGGTGCAGCTGGAACAGACATCCGTACCATACAAAGTATGATGGCCCACAAGAGTATTACAACTACCCAGAGATATATGAAACCTGTGGATAGAAACAAACGTGAAGCAAGTAACAAAATATCATTGACTAGAAAGGAATAAAGGTCATAAATCTACGATTAAAATGCCCTAAGTATGACTTATAGTACCATTTTAGAGTACCATTTCATACTTTGGGCTATTTTTTGTTAAAATTCGAACGATTTATTGCAGTTAATTATCACCATTGAGAAACAGTAAATAATTTTGTGATAAATAACAACATTAAATATCAACAGACTATGGCAAATTATATTCAAATTCGAGCAAAAAAAGCAAGTGATGTAATCGGAGCAGGCGTAATCTCCTATGCTTTAATTGGAAGTATTTTACTCTATAAATTCCATATAAATTTAATGGAATATACAACACCTATCATACTAGGTTTTGTTGTAATAACAGTTTCTTTTGCTTGTACAAAAAGATTTTTCTACCATATTATGATGGAGAACTCTAATCTTTTGTTGTTGGGTGTGCAAAAAGAATACATCTCAAGTACCTCTACAACAAATGAACCTCAAAAAGTAAAGAATGAACCCCTAAACAATGAAAATGATATCTATGAGAATGAAGTAGGTAGAAAGGAAACGGAAGAAGTAGATAGAAAAAGTGGACAGGAAACTCAAAATGACACCAAAAATGACACCAAGAATGACACCAAGAATGACACCAAAAATGACACCAAAAATGACACCAAAAACGGTACGGATGAAATAATTGAGCATAGCTATTCCTATCTCGATAAGTATGCGATGCTACAGGAGAACATCGAAAAGGAAAACATTAAACGCAAAGTACTCATCATGGAGGCTGTACGTGAGTATGTTACCTACACAGTAGCACCATATCTAAAGAAAGAGGATGTTTTGATTTTATTGGAGAACATCAACTGTATGGCAATAGGTCATACAAGTTCTTATAAAAGTATTCGCTCTGATTTAAACAATCCATTAAGGTCGCCCGATTTACGCCATTTGGCATGGAACATTGGCGAAAGATTAGGAATTCCAAATAGAGAACGTGCCATTTTTATTAAGGCTTCATTTCCATTTGAACTTCGTGATGCAACTGTTGAGTATCTTGAAAGGAATCTCCGTGATGTTATTCCGGCATCAATTCCAATAGATAGACCAGCCAAGGGTGACTACAAATTCAACTCAATGAAGAAGACTATAGCTGCTTAGTAATAATTTACTTGTTCAGCAAGATAATTATTCCAGTCTGCACTATTTCTGCGATTATTCATTATATTCATTTGCACCATGTTGAACTTCAAAGTTAAATAACATGGTAACAAAAGAATTTACATTTAACGACCTACCAACAGTTGTAGGTGAGTTGTGCGAGAAAATCGCAAGTCTGGAAACGACTCTCAAAGAGAGCATCAAAAATCGTAATGAGGCAAAGGAAAACACACATGTACTCATGAGCGTACAGGAAGCGTGTGAATACCTTAAAATGCCTCTGTCCACCTTCTATTACAAAGTGAAGAATGATGGACTACCGGCAATCAAGCAAGGCAAGCATCTTTTGATCTATCGGGATGAACTCGACAAGTGGCTGGAACTCTCTCGTAAGAATCCTGTCCCATTGACTGCCGAGGAAGAGAATGAGAAACTTTCGACATCGTTCCGTCGTAAAGCAAAACCTTTAAAGTGGTAGCATTATGGATTACAGAGAAAACACCCGTAAGATGCTGCCCGAAGAGCTGGCTTCTTGTATTGAGGAATCAACCATTCACATGGCCGATGAGTACACCTGTTCGCCTGAAGTCCTAAGAGTTGGGGAAGCAGTTATTGGTACACTTGGCAATTTCAGTGCATCCATCGGTAAGGCAAAGAGTAAAAAAACATTCAATGTCTCTGCCATAGTTGCTTCTGCCTTATCGAACGATGAAGTGCTCCGTTACAATTCCGATTTCCCATCGGACAAACGCAACATCCTTTATATTGACACCGAGCAGGGACGTCATCATTGCCAAAAGGTACTGAAGCGAATTGTCCGCTTGGCTAATTTGCCAATAGACATTGAGCCCAAAAACCTGAAGATATTAGCACTTCGCAAATATACTCCAGAAGAACGATTGGCCATTGTGGAGTATGCTTTGAATGTAATACCCAATATCGGGTTGGTCATCATTGATGGCATCCGTGATTTTGTCTACGACATCAATTCTCCAAGTGAAGCCACAAAGATCATCTCCAAACTGATGCAATGGACTGATGACTATCAGATCCATATTCACACCATTCTTCATCAGAACAAGAATGATGAGCATGCTCGTGGCCACATCGGAACTGAACTGAACAACAAGGCCGAGACCATTATGCAAATTGAGGTGGACAAAGACGACAAATCAGTGAGTGTAGTGGAAGCTATCCACATCCGCGACAAGGAGTTTGAACCATTCGCTTTTCGCATCAACGACGAAGCCTTGCCTGAACTGGTAGAATGCTATTCGCCCAAAAAGAAGAAAGTCGGTCGTCCCAAAAAGGAAGAGTTTGATCCATATCGAGACATTCCCGAAACAGTACATCGCCAAGTTTTGGAAACTGTTTTCGCCAGTGGCGACATTGAGGGTTATGATAATGTACGACAAGCATTGCAGGCAGGTTATGCCGATGCTGGTTATAAACTCAGTTATAACAAATCGGTAGCCGTGCTAAAATTTCTCACCAATAAACGGATGGTTGTGAAAGAGAAGAAGGGTTATCATTTCATGTCCGACTACCACTATTAAATCACTTTACTTTATTCAAGGGGCGTAGATATAGGAATAAAGCAAAACTCTACATTTTGTATAATCCTATAGCTTGCTGAGCAGAGCACAACAGGTATCTGTTGCGAGATATGCCAAGGTATAACCTCACTTACGTTGAGATTCCACTTTGGCTCTCTCGCCAGCTCTGTTACACAGCTGGTACGCTACTCGCAAGCTCGCACCCCTTTCACCTTTATATTGATATTTCTATGACTAATCATACAAATCAAAAGAGCTCCTCTCCCATCACGAAGAGAAGCGTATTCGTTGGGGCTAAAGTCACCCCGCAACAGAAAGAGGAAATCCATGCTTTTGCCAATCAATGTGGCATGACCGTGAGTGATTATCTTTTGGCCAGAGCATACAACTACAAGCCCAAAGCCAGGCTCACCAAAGAAGAATATCTCCTCTTACAGAACCTGGATAACTGTCGAGCTGACTTGGTGAATTACGTATCTGCTTTGCATGGTATGAACAACAAACAACGCTTGACCATGTTTAACCAGATACCTTTCATGGTCGGCTGGCTTCAAAAACTTGGAGATGTAGCCGAGGCCGTCTGTCAGTTCCTCGAAAGCGTGAGAGTGCCTAACAATATTCCGTCCAACACCCAAACCGATGACTTATGATAGCAAAGGCCAAAGCAATATCGCACGGAATAAACGGCATCCGTTACATCACCGGTGAATCACACAATAAAAAACATCCCGAAAAAATTCATCGCATTATGGACAATCTGCTTCCCTCTCATCTTGATGCAATGGGAATATGGAACTCGATGTTGTTTACACTCTCAGAGTTTAAGAACATGAAGAATTCGGTCATCCGAATAGAGTTGAGTCCGTCAGCCGAACATACCAAGTACTTCACTCCTGCCGATTGGAAAGACCTTTGGTTAGAGTTTCTTGCCGAGTTTGACAAGCAAAAGATTCAGGACAAGAAAGGCAAAATCATATCCAATCAAACACATCTGATGGATAGCAAATATACAGTGTGGCTACATACCGAATCCAATGGCGGAGTACCACATTTACATGGTGCTGTTTGCCGAGTTGATGAAGATGGCAACATCAACAACGACCACCATATCCACCTTCGGGCACAACGAGCCGCTGAACAGGTTGCCTTGCGTAGAGGATGGACAACAGCAGCACAGGTGAGGAACAATAACATCCACCAAGTAAACAATGACTGCATGGAAATCATTAGGAATATGCCTGAATGGTCATGGGTGAGCTATAAAGCAGCTCTCATCCGAAAAGGGTATTCAGTTCATGAACGACGAGACAAAGATAATTGTCTCCGAGGATATACTTTGCAAAAAGGGAACGCAAAGTATAAAGCTTCAGAACTGGGTGTAGCCCGAAATCTGATGGTAACAAAACTTCAGCGAACATGGAAAAAAGAACATATCGGTAACAACAAGATCAACATCGTTAACAGAATCAATGAAGCACCACTTCGAATGCACAATTATACCATGTATCATCCAACTGCAACCCCTTATACCGTTACCTACAATGGGGCAAGCCATAAGTTCTATATCCCCGAAAAGATTATGGACTTCTTTGACGATGAGTTCGATTACCGCTTCATCAGCAATGCCCAGGCACTCACGGATATGGCTGTTTCTATTTTTGTCGGCTTACTAGCTGCTCAGGATGTAACCGTTGGTAGCGGTGGTGGCGGTTCACAAAGCGACCTGCCATGGAGAGATAAAGACGATGATGATATGAAGTGGGCACGAAAATGTGCACTTGCTGCCAATCGTTCATTGGGAAAGAAACCTAAAACCGGATTCAGACGATAGCTTATGAAGAAGAAATTTGATTTTTCAGCAGAGATTGAGAGTGCCGAAGCACGCGCCAATCGGGAGAATTATGAGGAGGAGAACCGACTTCTGAAGGTTAATGCCGAAGAACTCATGAAACTGAACGACAATATCCATGAAATGCGTACAGGACTTGAGAAACTGGTAAATGCCGTGCAACATTACGAGTACAAAATTGCTGATGCGACCTTGAAGCAGACTGAGAATTTAGGGAATAGATTGGTCAGTAAACTCAGCAACGAACTGGATGGTCAGTACGCCAAATTCGAAGCCCGAATGAAGGAACATAAAGATGAAGATAGAATCAGAGTGCCGTCACGAGTTTTCTACATTACAGTCATCTGCCTTGTCTCACTCTTTTGCTTTTTCATCTGTACAGTAGCAGCCAATATCCATTTACTAAACTCTAGTTTGCTATGGAAGATTTTCGGATGGAGTGTCGGAATAACTATTGTGAGTATAGGGTTGGTAGTTGGTGTACCAAAATTTTTGGAACTATCTAAGTAAATCTTTAAACCATTTGTTCGAGGTTATTAGAATTTTTCTAATAGAGTCGGACAAATGGTATTATTTCTATACACTCAACAAACATAAATTATAATAATTTTACTCCAGGCAATTTATATTAAATTTTAATATAATTATTGATTAGCACCTCTTTCAACAATGTTCTACTTTCCTGATTCAACATTAACGAAAATAAAGTATCATCAAGATAAATATAATCGATGGCTGTTTTCATCTTTAATAATGATGCAGTTTCTCCTGGTTTAGTAAGACCATTTATTTCATCCAAACTAATTTTAGGTTTGAAATGCCAAAAGGGTTCATTTTTTAAATGCCAAAATGGAGTCCAACATGTTGGAGGATTTGAGTTTATATATTTATGCCAATTGTACTCAAATGCTTCTTGGATGATATCTTCTATATATATCTTATTATCAGTAATATAACCACATCGAATAAGGTCTATCACACTTAAGAGCATGATAGCCTTATTCGGTTTCTTTTGCCCGTTTGTTATTTTTACGGACATGTGTTTTAATAAGTCAATATACTTGTCAATACCGGACATTATTCATCCATCGTTAATGTTAATTCATTCTCAAACGGAAGGTCTTGCAGAATATTTACAAACACAAATGGAGATGTAAAAAGGAGATTTTCATTATTCCATTTATTTTGTAAGTAAATTAATCCTGTGTTAGCATACTCTTCCATTTCTCGAACCAACATGGCAGTAAACAATTTTATATGTTCTTCTGCACCATTTTCTAACCCTATCCAGTTCCATGAGCCACTTTCGAACTTCTCGCTTCGATTAAATAAGGTAATAAGAATGAAGTCCCTTATTTGAGTAGGTTTCCAATTACCGATAGGTGCAAAATCTGCCTTTTCATTACATTCTAATGGTGTTTTTTTCCCAAGTCGTAATCCTATGATGTAGGCATACATGTACGTCTGATAAAAAGCGCCAAAAGTAGAGAAATCACCTTTTCCAGATGCATCACCTTTGATTGAAATTCTCTCCATGAGAGGCTTGAAAGCAGCATTATAGCGAGGCTTCTTACTGCATATTATATCTCTTAATTCCTGATGATTCATATCACTTAATATTTATAACATTTATGAGAAGTAACAAGACCGGTTGTATCAGCACGCTCTTCAATTATATTAACATAGAATGTTCCCGGCAATTTATCTGATAACATACTATCTAGGACTTTACGACCAAAAGGCGTAAGGTAATCCTTTGCTTTAGGATCATATAGTTCCTTAATCATGATAATACTTTGGGTAAATACTTCTGGGGCAACTTTGAAGAAGTTGCTGATAAAATTCTCGCCAAACTCTGAAAATGGAGCATCAGAAATGAAAGGATAATCAAATTTCTTTTCATCACCAATTTTTGATGAGATTATAGCCATAACAATTGCCAATTGCTTCATACGCTGAAAGCCAGTGCCTAAACCAGTAATAACACCATTGTTTATGTCGCGTATTGATACATTTACGATTTCATGCTCTTTCTTGAATACAAGTTTACCTCCAGATGACTGATTTCCTTCTGTAAGCTTCGCATACTTATCGTTTGCCTCTTTTTCAAGAACTTTAATTGTCCTATCAAAAATAGCATCCTTGGTTTCATTAATTATTATTTCTATGTTTTTTAGTAGCTCAGAAAATGCCTCAAATTTTTCTGTCTCAGCATTTTTTCCATACTTCTTTAGCTGGACGTTAAGCTTATCAATACTAAGGTCTAGAGTATTAATTTGGCTCTGCATTGATTGGATCTCCCGCTCTTTCTGATTGATAGTGTTTATTGCATTGTCAAAATCACGAACAAGAGCTTTGTCGTCAAATTCGGAATTATCAACATTACCACCCGCATTATTTAATTCTGTAAAGATCTCCTCCTTAGATTCAAGAAGTTCAGACAGTTCATCTTTAATGTCATCCAAATCGTTAGATAACTTTGAAATTCTATCTTCTATCTTTGGAATACTTGTATTATAGGAACTGGAACTCCTTTCTAGAGAACCATAGAAAGCTCCAAAATCATTACGGGAAGTACTTACTTTTTTAGGTCTATCAAGAATGAGTTTAATATGTTCCCATGCCTGTGAATGCTTTAAAGCTGGTTGACCACATACTTCGCAAATTTCATTTTCAAGCATACGCTTCAATGAAGAGGAATCAGGAGAACCTTCGGGAAGCATGATAACAAGAGCACCATCGTTATTCTGTACTGCCAAATCTCCAACATACTTTTCCCTTTTCTCGCTATAGAATGATAATTCATTCGAAAGACCCATCAATAACCAAGGATTTTCATCATCAAAGATTCTCTTAGTAATTGACGTTTCGATTCTCTCTATTTCATTTTCTTTATCCGAAATATCATTATTTAGTCTTTCAAGACGCAAACGAATCTGATTCCTTCTTTGTGAGTTGCTGATATAAGCATCTAGTTCTTCTTTCTTTGCTTTTGCTGCTGCACTTTCAGCCTCTGCATTTTCTATGAGATCTTGCAGTTGTTCACGTCTTTGTTGGAATCCATCACGTTTTTGGGTATCAAGTAACTTTGCCTTATTATTACTTGAGTTCACGGAATCAATATGCTTATAAAGAGCTTCTGCTTTTTTGGCCATACTCTTAGCAATTTCGCAAATTCCTTTTAATACAGATATACCCGCAAGTGTATCTATGGTTTTTGAAAGAGCTTGCTTTGATGATAAATCAACAAGTCTATCCATTGACTCTCCTTGAAGTAATGCATAAGGTCTAAGTGCAAGTGGAATGAATACTCTATTGATTATATTCATCTGTTGATCTTTATCAAGTATTGGTGTATCAGCATTATTTTCGTGACGAATAATCTTCATTTTAGACTCAGAATGCCCCAATACTCCATTGGTTGTAAAGAAGTCTGCATATTTCTCTATTGTATAAGAAACTCCATCATTGTCAAACACTACACGGACACCAACAGTAAACTTATTTTCTTCAACTTTTGCCTTTCCCGATGCCATCTTAATCAATGATTCATCGGCATCTTTGAATGCTTTGGAGTCAGAATCATAAACACGGTTATCCAACAACCACATGAAGCCATTATAAAATTTAGACTTGCCCATGTTGTTGTCTGCATTTACAATATTTATACCTGTTGTAAAATCATACCTATTATGCTCATAGTTTCCATAATAGTTATAGAAATTCTGAAAAGCGACAGATCTAATTATAGTAGCCATGATTATAAGTCAAATAATTTAGTAATATTCTTAAAAATGTTATCATCAGAAGTATGTCTTAATTGTCCTTCTATGATATGGCGTATGATAGCAACTTCTTTATTTTGCGGATTGCCATCAAAAGTTTCCTCTATGTTAGAATCTGCCGACACATTCAGCATTTCTTTTAACTTAGGAGACTTTAAAATTTCATTAAAAATTTCTTTTCCGTCCATAATGGTAGTATTTAATTATTGTTCAATATTCTCAATCAAGTCACTCCAAATAATTCCAAAGTGATGTGCAATATCATTTAAAATCTCATATGCGCCACCATTCGCATAACAATTTTGCGCCAATGTTGCAAAATAAGCGACTCTTTTAAGTTCGGATCTAACGAGGTTACTTTCCATAGAGCTAAAACTAAGTTCTCTACTAATAGTATCAGGAATTACTATTATATCATAGATGTAGCTATACTTTTTTTCGTCATGTTTTCTAAGCAGACGACCTCTTCTTTGAATAAACTCACGTGGATTTCCTGTACTAGCCGTAAATATCCCAACCTCAGCTCTCGGAATATCAACACCTTCATCAAGACATTTCATTGCCAGCAAAATATCCAAAGTACCATCACCGAACGATTTAAGTAGTGTACTACGCGTTTCTTTATTATCTTTACTTGTAAATGTATTACAGTGCTTCATAGGATAAATTCTTTTTGTTTCATCAAGAAGTTTTTGGATAAAGCTAATATCCTCCTCCTCTGATAATCCTACAGTATCTTCACCTATTTTAGCATATCTTCCTTGCGGCGAATATACAAATGTATATTTTAATTTTTCTTCTCCTATCTCATTAAGAATCTCGGAATAAACTCGAAGCTTGTCATCGCATTTATGAATTATTCGCTTGCGATTCATCATGATGATTTCTGCCTCTTTTTTGTTGGAGAAGCATTTCTTTTGTTCATCCCATAAGGTAACCAACTTCTTGGTGTAGTATGAGTATAATTCCATTTCTTCGGCATTAAGATAAGCTATTTTAGGATAATAGTAATACCTACATAATCTATCTTCTTTAATGGCCCTACTCATAGGGAAGGAGTATGTATATGGATGTTTATCATTAAAGAAAATCCCAATACCTTCAGCTTCTTCATCGTCATAGATTCTTTCTGGCGTTGCAGACAATGCGATTCTTCGTTTTACTTTCAGCGATTTAAAACATTTTTTCACGAGACTACCACCGATATTGTGAGCCTCGTCTGCAATCAAAATAAGATTGTCAGAGAATGATGGTAAGAGTTGTTGAAAGTCCTTATTAACGAATGAATCATAAGTCGAAATAATAGCGAAATTTACTATTCTTCCACGTTTGACTCGTTGTGACAATTCGACCAATTCACGTCTCCAAGAATTATTTAAGGAAGAAACACCTATAACTTTCTTAAAATTGAAATTCTGTAGTTCTCCATTCCATTGTTCAACAAGATCTAAGGTTGGAACTAGGATGAGAAGGTGATAAAAACCATCTTCTCGAAATTCATGAAGAGCACAGTTTAATGAAGTTACAGTTTTACCTGTACCTGTCGCCATAGCAAAGATGCCCATTCTATTGTTTTCTATCCAGGCATTATAGGCATCCTCCTGATAAGGTAATGCGCCATCTTTATATTTTATTGGGAAATGAGGTGAGTTTGCTACATTAGTATTCTTTTCCTTTCTTAAACTTTTCAAGAAATCTTCTTCCTTCCTAAGAAGTTGTTCAGGATCTTGATGTGGATATGTAGTCAAGACTTCTGAACAAAATTGTTTTGCTTCATATATTCGAACGCCATCACAATTTCCATTCCATACTCTTTGAAAATGAGATTCAAAATTTAATACTTTATCTTTGCTATCATTTCCTTTCCACGAACATGTGCATTCTACGGTTTCAAGATTACCAAGAATCGCGTTTGCAGTCATATTCATTGATCCATTAAAATAGATTTTGTTACCTATTTCATCGGTAAATATACCATATTTCTCGTGTGGTAATCCACCGTTACATAAAACAACAATCTTTATATTAATTCTTTTTTTCTGAATCAAATAAGCAAGACATTGAAAGAAATGCTCATTTCGACTTTCGAATGTGTCCTTTAGTTTTTTGAATTGTAAAGTTATGTCATTGTCAAATTTGTTATCATGTTGGCCTTTCAATAATTCATAATCTTCTTTTGATACATACTGGTTTATATAAAGATTCATCGTTCCGCCATTTACAATAAAGCGGGCCATTCCATTTGCCAAGACATTAAAACTAGCAGAACTGAAATAACCCAACCCTAAATCAAGCTTTATGCTGTTGGACAAAGCCTGCAAGCAAAATTCAGCAGGTTGATGAGTATCAATCTGAGAATAGCTATATTGAAAAGTTTTATCTGCTAACATTATTTATAATTATAATGATTTACAAAGTTTAATAAATTCTCTTTCACGTAAAGGTGATAATTTTCCGTCAGTAACATCATCTAAAGCTTTTGAAAACCATTTTGAAAGTTCAACTTCTATTGGGTTTCGTCCTGATGGTTTTCTATTATTTTCAATGACAAAGGTTCTATATCGATGGCATAATGAAAGCCATTGGTAATCTGACCTATTCTTGGCAAGGTCAGAATATGTTGATTCTATTCTATTAATCTCTTGTTTAAGTGTATCTGATATGTCATTATTTCTCTTTACTCTTGACCACCATTGATATAAATTTTCTTCTTCTTTATCATTTGAAGGACAAAAAGGGAAATGAAGATTTTCCTTTATGAATTCTTCAAATACAACGATACGCTTACGAGAAAATCGTTCAGATTCTGATAGATTAAACCATTCAGAATAAGATCTATCAGCAAGTCCGTAATATCCACCTGCAAATTTTATGAATTGGTCTCCACTTCCCATCGTCGAACTGATACTCCTTTCAGAGGTGTCTCTATGTTTTTGAATATATTCAACAATGTCTTTAATATGTTGTGGAGAATCAAATTCTGCAAGATAAGAAACGATTAATTCTCTTATACTTCCTGTTTGAATATGTTCCCACTCATACAGAGCTGCCATATTATTAACCCCTAAAAAGCACAGCCTTGGATCTCTATTGATAATGGCTCGTAAACTATTGGAGGAACTATACTTACCAGGAATAATCATGTTTAGCTGACTATATAATTCATCTATAGTTAATGGGTTGCCTGATTCTTTAAGCAAGTTATAAAGTATGTCTGCAGAATCTTCTTCTTTTTTACCTTCAAGAGTATAATTAAAATCAAGGTCTGGTATAATTCCTAATTCACCAACAAGAATTTGTCCAACTGCATATTCCAAATCTTCTTCAACTGAGAAGTCATAGTGCTTCCACGCACCATAAAAAGTGTCCATTAATAATTCTTGTATGGTAAGAGTAGTAGATTCCGTATTTGAACTTTCGTAATCCTTTACAATGTCGATCATGGCATCAAAGTCAAAACTATCAGTGATTCTTTTAGAAATAAAGTATATGTTTGACCATCCATTACCACGTGAACTTATTGATAATGGAGCTTTGCCTACAATCACATATTGATTTGAGAATATTACAGAAAGAACAAGAAGTATGAACTCTTTATTCATTGAACAACCCTCACGATGAAAAAGATCCGTCAATTCACCAACCTCCCATATTTGTTTTTCAGAAATTTCCTGAAAAACGTAAGCCCAATCTTCATTTTGGCTTAAAATTTTATGATACATAGGTATCTCAGAATCCTCTGGCTTGTGAAATTCAGACAACATGTTCATTGTTTTAACACAAATCTGGCGTATTCTTTCCCGTGATAATTTATGTTCGTTGGCGACGTCTTCTAATTCATTTCCTCCTTCCTCTGAAAATAAAGAGACAACTGCATCTAGAATTTTAATTGACCTTTCCTCACGCAAAGAAGACATACAATTTGCAAGGAGATGAAACATCGGGAGCTGACCATTGCTTTTGTAATAATCACGACAATAATCATCAATGAGACTGCCATACACAGAAGTTTTCTCAATCCAATACACTTCTTCTTCTGTTAGCTCGCGTTGTTTAAGGTTATCGATGGCTTCTCGCATTTGAGATATAATCGAATTGAACTCTATTTCTGATTTTCTTCCAATGTTTCTTATTTTCTTAACATCATTGGACTTATGAACGAAATCTTCTATAAAGTCACCTTTATAATTATGTATTCCGTTCTGGGTACGCACGCTAACCTCTGAAATTAATGATTTAAATAAATTTGTCAGCAATGAATATTGGACTTCTCCAACTTTTTCTTTTAAGGTCAGTGATTCGTAATTGACTATTTCTTTTTCACTATTAATTTGCTCTTCTAATATTTCTGTATTTGACTTGTTATACTCATTAACAATAAAACTTATTATTTGAGGTTTAATTGAGTTAAACTCAAATAAAGATTTTTTTCCAAAATTTCTTATTTGAAAAAATTTCAAATCATCTGCAAATAGGTAATTTACCAAGAAATTTCTTGAGCCTATTGACTTTATAGCGTTACATAGTCTCACTGAACAATTAAAAGTTGTAGCGTATAGATAATCTTGAAATTTTTCAAATGGTTTAGAATCTAAGGAATAGAGATACAAAACATATTTTTTGCAATCTGAATTATTTATCCCTAATGCATCGTCATCAATTACAAAATTGTCTTTATAACTAAATCCTTTGCCTGAAGCAGTGGAGTAATCGCCAAAAGGTTCACTTACTATAAATACATCTTCTGATACAATATCAATATATGCTCTCGCTGGCGTATGAGAGCCTTCAATCATTTCTGGTAAAGCACCTGTTTCTAAATAGTCCTTATATAATATAGCGAACTTATTTCTTACTTGAATTAATGCATAATAATTTATATCAGTGACATAGTCTAGACTCATGAAACAGTCATCAGAACAGAACAAATAATCCAATGCAAATGTCTTCTCACCTATCACAGAAATTACGTCAAGATGTGCTTCTCTTAAATTATTAATACAAAAATTCAAGAGATTATGTATATTATCCCATTCTATATTGATAGAATCTTCAATTTTTTCTAAACAATACAAGCGTTCTTTTAGAACATCATCCTCAAATAGTTTTTTTAATTCGTTACATATTTTAGGTTCAAATCCGAAACAATCAGAGAACAACAGTTCACTGAATTGCTTTTTGGGTTTAAGAGCACGATAAGCTTCTGCTGACAAATAGCCAGCAAGCATCATCCTGTAAAATGTGATTTTACGTGGTCTTAACATATTTCTTCTAAACCAATTTGAATTTTATCAAATAAGTAATCAAAACCAACTAGGTTTGGATTATCCTTTACATCAAGCAATATAGTTTCAAGTCCATCATCAAGGTGAAGTTTGAAATATCTGGGGAGATCTTTATCTGACATACGTATATTGTAGTGCTTACAAACTAATGCTGCATACATAGGATAATGTGAACCAAAAAGTACGTTCTTTGTATATTCCTTTCCACCACTATCTTTCACATCAAGAGGTGAGAATTTTACTCCACTTTGCAAAGAACAAGCAATAGCTATGCGAGCAATAATGTTCTCCGCACCTAATCCAAACTTTCGAGTAAGAAACGTGACTGCTTCTTTATTTTTTGCACTTGTCTTTATCTGGTTAAACATAATTACTCTGATATAAAGTTATCAATTTCTACATTTTCAAAATAAGAATGCGTGGTATCATTCTTAATTAAATAAGTTGCATTCACTAAAGGCTTCATTACCTCGTATTCATCCGCGGTTAACTCCTTATACAATAGAGGGAAAAGAACGACCTGTTTAGAAATTTGAGGATAGAACTCTGTAATAATCTTTGTAGCATGGCTCTTGTCGAACTTTTGAAGAGGAGAGTCAATAAATACAGGAAATTGGATGCCACTTTCGTCAACTAATGCTTTCAATATTGATGTAGCATATAGTTGTTGTTCGCCTTTTGACAACGAGTCTTTATTTATTAATTTCTCATCAACTGTATACAATTCAATGTCCATATCTTCACCATTGATGATTACTTCTACCTTCCCAATAAAGTCTTCTTTATGCATCAGATTGTTGAGTACTCCTTTAATTCGCCTCTCTAAAGAAAATTTCTTTTCTTGCTTCAAAGAAACCAGGAATGTAGAAAGTTCGATTATCAACTGTTCCGCCACTTTGTCTTTTTTCGCATCAGAATCATCAAGAGAAACTTTTTTGCTAAGTTCGCTAACTAATTTGCTTACAGTAGCCATTTCTTGTGTTAATGTGCCTAGAGATTCGTGGGTTAATCGTATCTCTTTATCTTTTTCTGATATAAGTTTTTCTATATCGTTCTTTTTACATCGAATCTTCTTTATAAGTTCATCACTTTCTTTATTATTGATATTTGACAAGCGACGACTATTTCGTTCAAGAATCTGCTTGTTCTTTCTATAATCATCAGCTAGATGCTCGAATTCAGCCTTATATGTTGTTGTAACATTGTTGTAGACAGCTATGAATTCCTCAAAATCTTGTTCTTGTAAAAGTAAAAGGGGCTCTTCGCCAGAAACATCACCTTTATATTTATCAAGAATCGACTGTATTTCTTGTTGCAGAGTAAGAGAAGTTTCTTGTGGTAATGTGATCTTAGAGAGCATAAGCAATAAGTCGCTGGTAATATCAGACACCACAAGATTTTTGTTGAGTTGTAAATTCTTATCTTCGTTTAACTTGAAATCATGTTCTAACTGATCACGAGTAGCTTTGAAAAGTTTGCCGGAAATAGCAAATGGCGCGTAATCAATAAATGTCTTAAGTTGCTTCTTGTATTCTTCATCTTTTTGTTTCGCTGACACAATGACGGATTCTACACGCTGAATTTCAAGAGTTGTTGCATTGTTACCTTCACGCATCAACTGCAACTGAATAGCTTCATCTTCTGATCTAAGGGAAGCTAATTCCTTTTCATAATCAGAGGTACGTTGTTTTACATATTCAATCTCGTTTTCTATATTACTCTGTCTTTCAAGCAAAGCGAGTAAACGCTCTCTGCTTTCCAGATCAGACGATTTCTTGCGGAATCTTAATCTTACATTTTCAAGGTTGCGTTTTAATTCCTCATACTTACGAACACCTAGAACCTCATTGTATGCAGAACACAAACGTTTTCTTTCAGCTGATGTGTTTGTTTCTGCGAGAGCGACTATCTGCTCGGAATCAAAAAAGAAAAAACGTGCAATATCTTTATTTAGAATAAAGTCGTTAATGAATACTTCAGAACCAATTTCTGCAGTTAACTCATTCTTTATTCCATCAATAAGAATGTCAACAGACTCTTTTTCAGTTACCATGTCATATGAACGTATAACCTTCAATGATGTGCATGGCAAAGATGGTATAACAACATCCGCAAAGTCTATTGCAACAAAGTACGTGGTCATGCTTTTTAAATGTTCATTTTCTGGTGTATATCCACGTCGCTTAATCTGCTCTTTGTCGTTCTCACTCATCGTTTCAAAACGAGTGCGTGCATTGTTATTTAGATTGCCCCTAAGGAAAGAGTTGTAACCATTATTTGTAATATCTTTTCTAACTTCTGCTTCAACTTCTGTCATTAATCGACCATACAAGCACCATATTAATGAGTGTAGAAAGGTTGTTTTGCCAAAGCCATTCTCGCCAGATATTAAACATATGTTCTTATCATCCTGGTTATTGAAAACTATCGTATTATTTCCTTCATAAAGGCGGTAGTTATTTAGTGTAATGCTCTTAATAATCATAACTTATCCTCCCTTACAAAAGTTTCTAATCTTGATTCTAAATCAGTAGCCAATCCATATTTACGCATAAGTAATACTTTGTTCTTCTGAAGAGCAAGCAGTTCCTGTATCAGTTGAAAATGCTCTGGTCGTTCAGCACATGCTTTTTCTAACAACAAGCGTTCCTGTAATCCAATGTTTGTGTTAGGTATATTGTACCCATAAACTTCATTATAGATGTCATTTACTGTTGTTGTAAAATTACCATCACGATACCATATAACCTGAATAGCTATTAACTCTTGATTTGTTATTAGATCAATAGACGAGCGAAATGACTGTGTGTCTTTTTGAACAGCCAACAACTCACGAAGCAACTGTATCCTATACTCCATTGTATAGTTGCCTAAATTATGTCCAGACTCATCAACAGCGCGTTGTCCATTGCGTCTTGTTGGACAGCGTAACTCAGAAACATTGCGATTTTCGATAAGTCTATTTCTGAATTCCAGCAATGGTTTCATCCACTCAACACCATTCTTAATGAGCGAAGACATTGATTTGTCTTCCTTCACGACAGTACAAATCCAGCAACCGAAACGACTTTGCCCACATGAACGATGGCTGTCATCGGTTACTACAGTAGGACATTCGTAATCATCGGCAGACGCATCAAGATAGATTTTGTATAAAGTCTTATTATCAAATCCCCATGGTGATGGAATAGTGTTGATTATCCACCAGACTTCTTCAAGCATCAGTTCTTTTATTGGTGCATATGTGAATGTATTGGGGTTTAATGGATGTTTTGAAAGTCTGTGTCCTTTTATTTCGTGGCGCTTTATACTCCTTTCACGTGCCTGACTTTCGGTAAGGCGAGTTCCAACCAATACAATAGCTTCGCCATCTGCTGCAACTTGATCTGTAATAAACTGAGAAGTAGGTTTAATTTTCATTTTTTCCGTACAGAAACGGAATGAATTGTTTGGAACAGGATAGCCTTTCCCAATAACACAACACCAGAACGAATCTTCCAACGCAGGGGTAGTTGTATTTACAGAAACGGGCATTTGCTGTTCTTTGGCCGCTCTTGCTATAGTTGTAAGCACTGTAGAAACATACTCTTCTATTACGGGATTCTCTACCATAGTATCATTACATACAACATATACATTACGATGAAGAGGCTTGCCTTCTTCACGCAATTGTTGCATAGCCAACCATACCAAAGTCAATAATACTGTAGAATCTTTTCCGCCGCTAAATCCAATAATCCACGGACGTGTATAGCGGTCTTCCTCTAAGTATTGATCCTTGAGTTCTTCAATTATTGCATTTACTCTTTTTGACTTAATTTCTATTTTCATTTCAAATTTATCCTGAGTATTTATACATTATAGATACTCTTAATGCATTCATTATTTTCAATTCCTTATCGTTTGCAATAGATTTATATCATCTACGTTTGTTGCGATTGATGTATTATTTTGAAGGCGCGATTAACTCTCGTCTGTCCACATTCAAAAGTGTAGCGATTTTATCTAATGTTGCCAAGTCTGGCTGAATGGTATTACTGCACCATTTACTAACTGTGCATGTAGACTTACCTAATTGTTCAGCCAGCCATTTACCAGTTTTCTGTTGTTCAACAAGTACAACTTTTATTCGATTTAGATTTGCCATTTCATCCTAATTTATTTAACTTATATGCAAATGTATTAAAATTATGGTAGATAAAAGAATAAGCCGCGGGAAATTTGCCAAATTCGTGTATTTTTCTTAAGAACATAGAATTGTTCGTACTGCAAAATTAAAAGAGCAGTGCTTACAACACTACTCCCTTTTAGTTATATACTTACATAATTATATAAGTACATAGAATCATAGTTCAATAAACTTATCTCCCTTGAAATCTTGTAGATGCTCACCATAGTACACATAGCCCATCTGATTGCTGACAATACGAGTGTTCCCGATAGTTGCATCAATGTTGGTATGTGAATGGCCATATATCCATACGTCTATTCGGCTGTCGGCAATAAAATCACCTAGTTCGGTTGCAAAGGCACTGTTCAACAGGCTTCCTTTATGCTGAGGTGCTACAACTTCTAATGTAGGGAGGTGGTGTGTAACCACCACTATGTGCTTGGCATCACTTTCTAAAACACTTTGCTTGATAAATGCCAAACACTTCTGGTGCTCGACATTGAAATCATCAGTGGTGAATCTGCTACCTCCGTACAGTATCTGTCTGAAATCATTCATGCCACGACTGACAAAATATTCATCTTGAGGTGATATGTGTGACCACAAGGTTGAAAGGATGAAGTCTGTATCGTCAATACGTACTACCTTATTCTGATGGTAATGAACATTGGGAAGAATCTCCCTGCTCCAACTATCGCCATAAGCCAGCACATCGCCATTGCCATAAAACTCATGGTTGCCAGGAATTAGTAGCACCTCACGGTAATTGGCAGATGCCCATTTCCAAAACTTCAAGTTCGGCAATGTTCCATCTCGTAGATAGCCAGTATCACCAGCAAAAACTAGCACATCTCCAGCCACCTCAAATGGCATACTCTTTATAAATCTTGAATTATCTGACAGCTCCAAATGAATATCAGATGCGTATTGTATCTTCATATTTTTATTCGTTACTTTTTAACTTTAACTTTTTCTATTTCATCCCACTCGGCCAGAGAGATTATTTCATCATATTGAGCTTTTGTAAGCAGAGATTCTGACTTTTCACTAAGTTGGTACTCCCATGGCAATTCATAAACTGTTCCCTCATCGTGGTGATTCATGTAGTCATGGAAAGTACGTGGCAAAAGGCCAACATAATCTTCCTCATTGAGTATTTTCAACAACTTTTCTGCATCAGATATATCCAATGGCGCACCAGACTTATATATAGCAGTCGCAACATCTATTGCAACATCAACGTTAGCAGAATAGCTATTAAACACATCTATTACCCAACCCTTTCTTTGAAAGTTGGATGCACAAATATTCAGACGTGAAAAACCCAATTCTCCATAGTGATCTCTTGCGAACTTCTTAAAATCGGCCTCACTATCGAGATTGTATTTCTCATCAATTTGCTTAAATTCTGCCCTATTGTAATATGCTACATCCAACAGTTCTTCAGGGGTATCCTTCGGAATTATACGTCTGGTATACTTTGGAGATATCTTTTGGTGATAACGGACATAAGCTTCATGACCTATACGAAAATATTTACAGTACTGTCTGATCGTCATTGTGCTTAGTGGTTCTGCAATTTCATTTTGTATAGAGGCTTCCAATGCTTTTATTGCCCACTCTCTATCTTCAACTTCTATCTTGAAACGAGGCTCAATCCTATTGAAATCTTTTCGAGCGATGCGACCATATCGCAACTGATAAGGAAGATTCTTTGCTACATATTCATTATAACCATCAGGATTAGACACTATGGCATCAATCAAGTTCTTCAAGTATGAAAATATCTTTGTCAAACAGTCCTCATGCCATTGGCCATTTTGAAAGCCGGATTCTCGCAATGCATACGATGATCGGTTGGTAATTACAAAATGTTGAAGTTTCTTGTTGTTGAAAATCAAAGAACGATATTCATTGTATCTCGCTACACTTACATGGAACCAATAAGTTTCCATTGGATTATATGATTTCCAATCTTCGATATACTCCTCATGGTTTTTGTACTCACCATTAGCAAATTCCTCTTCACAGTTTCCCCATTGATCAAGAGTAGGGCGAGGAATCTCTATGTGAAATGCTCTGAAGTCGTCATCACCCATAGCTTCCAATCGTTCAAATTGGGACTGCACTTCAACAAGCATATCAAGCAACTTGTCGCCAACAACTATTTCATGATTCTCTACTTCAGACAATTCTCTAATATGCGAGACGTTTAATTCGGCATCTTTTGCCAAATCAATGAAGAATTGTCTGTTAAATATTATCTGTCTATCATTAGTTTCCATTTCTGTTATTCTTGTTATATTGTTCAACCCGCTTCTGTATTATTGCCTTGACTTGGTCAAAAGAAACAGGTGTAAAGTTGTTATTGTCTACGCCTACATCATATTGTGTAGGGAATAGCATATTCAGTCGAGATGCATCCTTTCCTGTGTTATTCTTACTGGTGTGAACGTGGCCAAACAATTGCCAAGTATCTTTGTAAGCTCCACCATAGCACAAGAATGGACAATGGTTCAGATAAATCTTCTGCTTACCAATCTCTATGTGCTTCTGCATTACAATCTCTTCAAATCTATCGTAATAGCTTTGCCTGAGATTCTTCATGTCATGGTTCCCGACAATAAGATAGATTTTCCCACTCAATCTGTTCAGTACATTTGTCCATTCAGCAGAGCCACCTAAACAAAAGTCACCTAGATGAAAGACAATATCGTCCGCTCCTACTACACGATTCCAGTTCGCAATAAGGGCTTCGTTCATTTCATTCACATTCTTGAAAGGCCTACTGCAAAAACCGATGATGTTTGCATGATTAAAATGAGTATCTGATGTAAAATACACCTTTGCTCCGTCAAATTTGTAATTCATAATCTGTTCTTTTTTTGTACGCATCACTGCGTGGTTAATAATTGATTTGCTGATTTCCATTGGACGGAAATGACGGAGAGGAAGACGTCACCAATGGGCATAAACAAAGAATCGTTGAAAAGCTTGGTAGGGACTTTCCAACGATTCTTGTCTATTCTTCGTAACTAGGATATCTGCATCTATAATATCCTGGTTCGCGTATGTTTCAGTTGGATAGTATTCCCAATAGAGGCTGTTGGTTCAATGCACGAAATAGTAGCATACAGCATACCCTCAAAGCATTTTGTGCCTCGATCAAGAGTGGTTGCTAATATGTTCATTCTATTTTGCTGCATCTTTAACTTTTTACAGATTATACCTAAATGGACTGCAAAGGTAATGCTTTTTTCTTCAATATGTCAAAGTCTATTTACACTATTTTTATGGTGTAAAATGCCTGATAATGGGTTATATACAGAGTATATAAAAAAGTTTATGTGAGTTCTGATTCTAATTCTTGATACAAGGCAACTGGCCCTAAATGCCATGTCTTTGTACTTTCAATCTTGAGTTTTTTGTACAAATTAGAAGCATAGACCTTTTTAATGGCATCAACAATGCTCAATCCCTTATACTCAACAAGCATGCTTGCCAACCAGCTTACCTTTGAAGGTAATAGTAAGTGTAGATTGCCTTGGTTAATTTCGCCTATCATAATGTGACCTCCTTAGCTTCGATGAATTTTAAGGCCTTTAAAGCCTTGTCTGTATGAAATAGATATTGATCTACTAATTTGTATGCTCTTAATTCAGAGATAAGATTCTGCTTATCGATAATACCTCCTTCATAGAGTGCAAAAGCGGCATATACTTTATCATTGGCAACCGGACCATATACAATATCAAAATCGTGATTAAAATCTTTGTTAGTGCGGTTATCCATCACAAAATCAACCCATTCTTCAGTGGGTGATTCAAAAAGCAAGGATTTAAGACCCTCAATCATATTCTCGTCAAATTCATACACGTTGACGTAACCAGTGTGAATGTTTGTATTCAATTTCCGTTTAACCCAATCTTCAGCTTGTTTAAAAGATGTTGTTGTATAAAACCCTGAACCATAATCCAAAGATCTGCTTGGGATACGAATCTCTGGATTATCAACAATTTCTATACTTCCATGATAAAGAATCATATGCTTATTTTTTTCTATCGTTTATAAATTCCTCAATATCCGCAACAAGCCATTGTCTACTTTGAGTGTGGAGAACATCAAAATAATCTTTCAAATAATCAAAAACACCATACTCTGAGAATATCGAGATAACTTCATCCTCGTTTATACCTTTTTCATTCATGTATTGTTCAATACAGAACGAAATGAAATATGTTATATCTTTCAGATTCTTATCCATAAGCTATACTGTTTTCTTGTTGTCAAACAAAAGTTCTCTTACACTAACTGACAATATTTCAGATATTTTATAAAGCAATTCCAAGGATGGCTGTTGCCTATTACAACAATAGGCATTTATTGTGCTAAAACTCATTCCCAACTCATTTGCCAATTTTGTTTGGGACATATCTTTTTCCACTAAAACAGTCTTAATTCTATTAAGTTTCATACACGACAATTTGACTTCCAATGCAAAGATAGTAATTAATTCTCTAAATATAGCAGATTCTCGCATATTTATATTGTTTTATCAGTATTATACACTTAATAATCAGAATTAGGAGTAACACTTCCAAAGCAGGCTAATGGAATACCGAAATATTGCAAATAAATCGGTATAAATCATCGTAAATCTCACCTATAAGCTTCGCCATACACTATAAATTACGTGTATAACAACCTAATTATAGGCACATTACATATATTTTTGATATTCATTGTAAGAACAATATTTGTAATACCGGAATATTGCAAATAATTCGGTATTGTTACCATGTAAAATGCTTCCTTATTTCTATGACTCATATAACAAGAAGAAAAGATTCATCTAATTAGATCGAAAAGCACGCTGAAACCTTCGGAAATCCTTTGATTTTAGAGCGATTTCCGAAGGTTTCAAACTGTCTTTATCAACTCATGGGTGTCATATAGCAACAAATGGACATAGCTATCTGATCGAACGATTTCTAATCTCCAATGTAATATCCATATAACTTCGCTTACCCTCAATGTAGTCAGCATAGAGGATTTCGGCATCCCGACCTTTCAGGATACGACACTTGCCACACGCCTCGCAATCGTGCAGGCATTTCCAGGCTTCGAGGACGTAGGCTTGACGCTCTTCTTTAGTGGAGTTATCTATCTTCGGAGGTTGCATAGTTTCTTCTTATTAAATGATAGCCACCTTAATCACTCCATCCAGCTTGTTCTCAAAGATGCGGTAGGCTTCTTCAATCTCACTCAACGGAAAACGATGCGTGATGAGTGGAGTGGTGTCAATCTTTCCTGCTTCAATAAGGCGAAGAACTTCCTCGCAATCGCATCCATCCACGCCACCAGTCTTGAAGGTGATGTTCTTGCCGTACATGTCGGGTAAAGGTAGAACTTGTGGCTGGTCGTAAAGGGCAACCACCGTTACAATGGCATTTGGGCGGGCACACTCCCACGCGAGGCGGAAGGTATCACCGGCACCGGCCACTTCGAGCACTCGGTCGGCTCCACTATGGTCGCTATTCTTCATGATAAAGTCCTGGCATTCTTCGGGAGCGGTGAGCAATACTTCGGGATAATGTTCTTGTACAAACCGACGTCTTTCTTCTGACTTTTCGCACACAATGATACGCTTGGGCTTATGAAGCAACACGCAAAGAAGAGTACAGATTCCCGTAGGTCCTGCTCCTATGATCAGTACCGTATCGTCTTCGGTAATCTCAGAAATGCGAGCTGCCCAGAAGCCTGTGGCCAAGACATCACCCACAAACAAGGCCTGTTCATCGGTCACGCTATCGGGAATGTGGTTCAATCCTTGATTTGCAAGCGGTACACGAACATACTCGGTTTGTCCACCATCGATGCGGCATCCCAACGCCCAACCACCATTCGGGTCTGTGCAATTGTTTACATAACCGTTCTTGCAGAAGAAACACTCTCCACAGAAGGTCTCTACGTTTACGGTTACTCTATCGCCTGGCTTTACATTGGTTACCTCAGAGCCAACTTCTTCAACCACTCCCACCATTTCGTGACCCACGGTAATGCCTGGAACGGCACGAGGTACACTGCCATGCTTGATATGCAGGTCACTAGTGCAAATACTGCTCATTGTTACACGAACAATGGCATCGGTAGGTTCAATAAGTTTAGGCTTCGGTTTCTCCACCAAAGCGAACTTTCCTTTTTCTATGTATGTGTATGCTAGCATAATCTCTAATAATTAATCGGGGTAAATTCCATTATATCAAGCATTTTGAACAACACTCCTTCAATAGAGGAATGCCATGACTGATGAAAATGGCCATAATACCAATGCGTAAGAGGGTGAGCATCATAAACAAGGCGGTCATATAGCTTTGTCATTGTCGTTCGTTCATCCTCTACGTCTTTCAATAAGTTTTCATCCGAAGCAGCAAAAGAATGCAATCCGTTCTTGTTTATCTGTTCACAAAAGTCGGGAGCTGTATGAGTAATTACTGTATCGATAGCAAACTTTTGGTTTATCAGAGTGAGCATTTCATCATTATAAACCGGAGCTTCATCGGACCAATAAAAGTTCTTACCAAACTTATCCTCTGTATTAGGACACATTCGATTCTTTGCGCAATATTTCTTCCATTCCTCCATACGATAACGTCGGTCAATTGAAATTCCACCACCAACGCAAAGTATTGTATGTTTACAGGCCAAAAGAATAGAATAGTCAGGAATAGCAATAAAGCGTTTGTGTTTGAATTGCTTGCCATCAAAATAAAGAGGATTGTCATGATTGCCACGCACGAATACAATCCAATTATTGGCCTCGTTCATTCTTTTAGCATTACGCCTTGCCATTTGCTCGTAATACTCCTTCTTTTCAAATCCAAACCCACAATCACCAGCCACTATTAGCACGGTGTCCTTCATTTGATACTGCACACAAAGTTTATACACCAAGAGATTGAAGTCTCCATGGATATCCCCTGAGACAACAGCATTTCGGGCTTCTGGAAAAGATAAAGTATAAACCTTATTCATAATATTCTCAAATGCTTTCAAATCATCGACATTATCCGTCCTTCTGCCTTAACAAACATATCGGGATAGCGACAAATCACCGCATAAACCTGATTGGACGTAACAGGTTGCCCATCCTTGCGGATATGCAAGCGTTGGCGGTTAATCATCTCCGCAATCTGTTCCGTTCGCATTCCTCGGTTCTGACTTGTGAGGCAATAAAGTATAGCTTCTTCGATTTTCATCTGTTTTTTATCATATCTAGCCAAATCTCACTTTATTTAGGCGATTTGGCTGATTATAACCATAAATCCATCCTATTTTTTCAAAATTTTATGTCTTATACGTTGTGCTTTCTTTTCATTTCTTCGCATAAGATAAGGTGATGGGGGTAACTCTGGTAGTAAGTCATCTAAATAGTTGATTTGTCCAATCACTTTCAGCAAAAGAATGAATGTTGACAATGAAAGATTACCAGCTGTACCATTCTCGAACTTGTGTATAGTAGTAAGGCCAACACCTGATAGTTCCGACACTTCTTTTTGAGTCAGATCGCATCGCATTCTATATTCCTTGAAGCGTTCACCTAACATACGTACTAGTTCGGGAGTAGAGTATTCGTATAAATCTTTCATAAGCAATTGTATCTATCATTATACTAATGGTTATCTACATAAAATAGGGTTTATATGTATTATGCTGATATTTATAACACAAAGCTACTCATTTCTTTCTTTTGACGGAATATTTCAATCGAAAAATATGATTTAGAAGTCGTTTTTAGACCTTTTAAGCATGTATTTCACATAATCCGCCCCTAAATATGGGTAGAATTTCACATTTTCCATAATGATTACAGCCAAAAGAAAAAACAACTTTACTTTAATCTCGTACTCATATATACGGGTAATAAAGTAAAGTCAAAAGAAGGGAAAAGAAGAAATGGCTTCGCCATAGAATTTTTCTTTTCACCAGCAAAATGAGATGATTGTTGACAATAAAGGTGGTATGTTCATTAGGGACACCCCTCAACGAAGAAGTCAATCTGTCACTTTTATTAACGAAGAGAGGGATGTTCTAAAATCGAACACCCTATCACAAGTAAAATTTAGAATTAGGATACAGAAGAATCTAAGATACTACTGTTCAACATGTAGATGAAAGGGATGTAACCAAACGTTACACCCCAGCTCCTGCGGTGAGCAACTGATGACTTACATCAACGAATCTGGCTGCAAGATTCTAAATAGAAGTAAACAGGGTCGGGAATCACGACCTCAAGCCAATCACGTAATTAACTTGCTTTAATCACGTGCATAGCGTATTATTAAATGATGATAGGATGAAACGTCCCACCACTATCACATGCCATGATTTTTTCTCTTTTTGAAAAGAGAGTTTGCGTATGCAACAATTCGTTACGATGCCCTAGTCAAACCACCGTAGCGATTTGCGACATTGGTTCGAACAATCTCTTACTTTTATATTGACGCCCTAAAACAGGGCCCCATACTATGAATCAATAGATTTTCTTTTCACAAGCATAATGAGATGTATATCGATGAGAAAAGTGAACTTGGTTGTGCAAAGGGATAACTGAAACGGTCACCCCTGGAGGTACAGAGCTAACCACCTTCTACAGAAGTTAGAACCCGAATATGGTTGGCTTTATCATCATGCAGAATCTAAAGACTCGATAAAACACCGAGTAATCGATTTAATGTATCTACAGAAACAATCCGTAGCCAAGAACGATAAAACCTGTACTTTGATTCAGGGGAGTGGTTCGAACTACACGACTAACTTTACACTAAATAAGATTTCATTGCCATAATTCTCTCTTTCAAAAATCAGATTTACTTTAGTCATACATTCAAATGGGGGATGCACTAAAACAGTGCCCCCCTACAACAAGACATTAGATTAAATAATACCTCTCAAGCTATTCGTCTATACGGAGAAGATAACGACAAATTAGTGCTAGAAATTAGCATCACTTGGAGGAGCCATAAATCTACTTGATATAATTGCTTATCATGTTGACTTTGATGGACTCCTCAATGATCATGGATTCAACATTGGAACATGTAGAATAGGATGACCCCGTAAAACGAGGAGTCATAGATGTAGATAAAATTAAACGACATGTTGGAAAAGAATACAAGTTGCCATCGTGATTCACGATTGAAGGTCTATAAGTGAGAACGTCCTACAATTAGTTGACATAATCGGCGATATTCTCACGTATACTTCATACCTATATGCACTTGCCGTGAAAAGAAAAAATCAACTTTACTTTAATCTCGTACTCATATATACGGATAATAAAGTAAAGTCAAAAGAAGGGAAAAGAAGAAATGGCTTGCGCCATAATTTTTCTTTTTACCAGCAATATCAACTTGTAATTAGACCACTTTTTCTCTTTTCGAGGAGGGAATATACTATCTCAATACATTTAGTTGACAACAGTTGGGATAATACGCAAAAAAAGAATCGCTCCTCTGTACTAAGAAGAGGTGCGATTCTTGATTCCTGGTGGTAATACTTACATACACTCAAACTATGCAAATAGATCCTCTAGTGTAACTTCGCTTTGTATAATTCCAGAATGAGAGTTCTGACGAACGCCGTAAGTTGTTACCATAGTAAGATGAACTGCCTTTCGTGTATTAGTTGAGTCAATGAAGACGGATTTCTTGTTGCGTAGATTACGTTCATACTCCGCATCAATAGAGAACTCTGACAAGGAATATTTCATTTCACAAACATTAATTACTTGGTCATTGCGATCTATCAACAAGTCTATCTGTGCGCCATCACTATTTTCATCAGCTTCTTTTCGCCAAGAATAAACATTACTTAGGACTCCAGCAATACCCAATCCAGCTTTTATTTGTTGTACATGTGCCAAACAGAGTCGTTCAAAAGCCAATCCGCACCAAGCACGATGCATGGCAGAATCGATCGAGGCTGACCAGAAATGTTCGTCATTGTTTTCATTTTGTTGGATGAACTTAAAGTAAAATAGTGTATAGTTGTCAATAAGTTGGTAAATGGTTTGTTTTGACTTTTTTCCATAACCATTGTATCTGCGAATAAATCCGCAGTATTCCAACTCATCGAGCACCTTGCTCAAAGCTCCACCACTTTGTTTATCGGTAATCTCTAATATCTCGTCACGAGTCATTCCTGTCTTCTTCTGTCCAAGTGCTGTTACAACATCTATATATTGTTCAGGAGACTTAAACAATGATGCATAAAGTTGCTTGAATTCATTGGTCAATTTGCCATTCTTGGCAAAAAACATTTTATCGATATTTTGGGCTAAGCTCAATCCTTTTTCAAGAAGACTCCAATAGAATGGTATACCACCCAATACCATATAACACTCTGCAATTTGGTAACGACTCATTTCGAGACCCTTGTTTTGAACAAACATTTCGCACTCCCTCAAAGTAAAAGGTTGAAGGGCTATGCGCTGCGTTACACGATTATGAAGACCTCCGTGGTCATTAATAACCTTATTGATAATCCATGAAGTTGCGGAACCACAAATAATTAAAACTATATCCTTTCGAGCAGATGCCCAACCATTCCAAAAATGCTCAAAAGCAGATAGAAAATTTGAACGTGGGGTATCCATCCAAGGAAGTTCATCAAGGAAGACAATCTTCTTTTCATCAGTCGAATTCTTCAAATAGTGTGAAAGCAAACTGAACGCCTCTAACCAAGATTGCGGTATCGGACAGTCATCATAACCAGCATCACGAAGTGAAATAGCAAAACTAAACAACTGGTCCTTGGTCTTACCTTTTGCCAAACCCGTATGCTGAAATGTAAACTTATAACCAAAAGTCTCACGTATGAGATAGGTCTTACCTACGCGTCTACGACCATAGACAGCTATTAATTCTGAATACTCAGATTCTGCCGCTGAAAGCAATATTTTCTGCTCTTCTTTTCTACCGATTATCATAACTAATGAGTTTTGTTTACGCAAAAATAAGACAAAAACTTTATATAACGCGCCAAATCTATGAAAAATATTGCGATTTGGCGGATTATGACATATTTTTCACAAGAAAACATCGGTTTGGTTTCATTTAGTTGACAACAGTTGGCGATAATACGCAATAAAAATTGTACCTTTGCACTTAGAAAAAGAGGTGAACTTCTGGATGGAAAACTCAGTTTTTCCATGACTCGCGAGAACGAACGTTGGAACGGCAAAAATGGCGATTTTTTCTACCGCCTAGAAGATGAAAAAAGGTTTTCTACCGTTTTAAGCGTAAAACTCTCATAATTAAATAGTTCTACATGTTGCATCGGAAACTCCCATCGGCAATTTCGTGACGGACATTTTATATACACAGAAACCGATGGAATATACCGAGCCGGCAACAGCCGAGATGCTGTCCCGAAACAAGACGGAGATCTGCTACGTCGAGAGCAACAATGGCGGCAGGTCTTTCGGGCGCAATGTTGAGGCGCAGTGCCGAATAATCGGTAACAACTTTACATCGTTCAACCCATTTACGCAGACCGCCAACAAAAGGGTGCGTATTTTCACGCGATCGAATGAAGTGCAAAACCTTATTTATTTTCCGACCGGATGGGAGCACAAATGGCCGGAGTTCGCCTCGCATGTCAAATCATACCGTAAGCAGCAGGAGTTCAACAGCCATGACGACGCCGAAGATGCCCTGACCGGAGTAATCGAAAAGCGGGGGTATTTCAACAATGAAGAAGATTTAGACAAAGAGGATTTAGGAATTTGGTAAAAAGTACGGATATGGGATTTATGGACAACCTACTCAATGCGATACGCAATAAATATCTGAATGCAACCGGTGCAGAACGTGATCTGCTTACGCTTATCAAGGACAAAGACATTACACAGGCTCAAACACTTATGCAGAATCGCGATACGGAGGTTTTGCAGGCGATTCAGGAATATAACCCCGAACTCCACCGTATTATGCGAAAGGCCGATAAGATGCGGAAAGGCCAGGAGCCTTATCGTACCGAGAAGTTGCCTCGTGCACGACAGAAGTACATCAATGAGGTGGAACTATTCTTTCTGCTCGGGAATCCGATACGATGGAAGAAGGTGAACAACGAAGGTTCGGACGAGGCTTTCGAAGCATATAATCAATTTTTGCAAGATACACGATTCAACGTTTCCATGCGTAAAGCAAAACGCATTGCGGGAGCAGAAACTGAATGTGCCAAGCTCTACCACATCTATCGGGACGAGAATTTCCAACCGCAGGTAAAAGTTGTGGTAATTTGCAAGTCGAAAGGATACACCCTACGTCCATTATTCGACCTATACGAGAACCTCATTGCATTCGGGTATGGGTACTACCTTAAAGAGGGGACATCAACTATCGAGCATTTCGATATTCAAACACCTGATACGATCTACCGATGCAAACGAGGATCTCTTAATTGGGAGGTTATTGCAACTCCCAATCCAACCGGAAAAATCAATGTTATCTACTACCGACAGGATAAAGCGTGGGGAGGCCTCAACCCCCGCATAGACCGCGAGGAGGATATAGACAGCAAAATATCCGACACAAATAACTATTTCGCAGACCCTATCGCCGCAGCAACGGGCGATGTCGTAGATTTTTTGAAAGGTCGAGCCGACAAGCCCGGGAAAATGATTCGGATGACCGGAGCGGATTCAAAATTCGAGTACATCAATCCACCGACCTCTTCCGAGACGCAGCAACGGGAAAAGGAAGACCTCGCGCAGTCCATCTTGTTCGACACTTTCACGCCCGAGTTTACACCCGAGAAAATGGCTGGGCTGGGAACTTTGTCGGGCGAAGCGATCAAACGCGCGATGGTACTGGGATATATCAAGCGCGAAAATAATAAAGAGATATACGACATAGCCGTAGATAGGGAGAAAAATCTTATTCTCGCTATTATGATGAATGTAACCCATATTCATTTGCGTCCTGATTTGGCTGCGCTCAAAATAGAACACGAATTTGCCGAACCGTTCAATGAAGATGTCACCGCACGTTGGGCGGCTATAGGCCGTGCTGTGCAGGATGGCGTTATGTCGCTGGAAAAGGGCGTTGAACTAATGGGAACGGCCGATGATGTTACCGCTGAAATCGAGCGAATAAAGCAAGCGAAGGCAGAGGCATCTATGAACAATATTATAGAGCCAACATTCTAATTCGAAACGATGCCCGGATTGAATTTGAAAGCCGCCCAATGGGAGCAACAGCATAAAACGCATGTCGAAGAATATCTACGACAGATAGAGGCTTTGTATGATGTGGCCTCGGATGAATTGATTCGACTGGGAATGGGATATAAATATCAACCCAATACGGGGCGATTGTTCGCCTTCTCATCAAACAAAAGCCGTAGTAAACAAGCCGATGCCTCGTTATCTTCATTCCGAAATAAGTTGTCCACTATAATTACAGCGGGGATCACTTCGGAATGGTTTTTTGCCAACGACAAGAACGATTCATGGGTAAAACAACTATTCGACAATCCGAAAAAAGGATGGATGCTTCACAATCTCGGTGCACTTGAGGCATTTCAACGTAGAACAACTTACGGGCATAATTTATCCGAAAGAGTTTGGAGTATCGCCAAGCAGTTCGAACGGCACATAGAATTATCCTTATCTATAGGTATCAGCGAAGGCCGAAGCGCTGCCGATATAAGCCGTGATGTACGCGTCTATCTGAATGAGCCGGACAAACTATTTCGACGTGTCCGAAATGCGTTCGGCAATCTTACCCTGTCGAAAGTGGCGCAGGCTTATCACCCTGGGCAAGGCGTTTACCGGTCATCTTATCAGAATGCTATGCGTATGGCTCGCACCGAAATAAACAGCGCTTATCGTGAAGCCGACAGTATCCGCTGGCAACAACTTGATTTTATTGTCGGATATGAGGTAAAAACATCAAAATCGCACGTACAGTGGCTGGCAAAGTTCTGGTATCCGCGCTTCAAAAAAGGGCGTGCGCCGCTGGAAATATGTGACGCAATGGAGGGAAAATATCCGAAATCTTTCAAATTCATCGGGTGGCACCCGAACTGCAAGTGCTATGCAGTGCCAATTATAGCCAACGAGGGCACGGATAGGGATTTTTGGGAGGAACCGCTGAATGAGGTCAAGGATGTGCCCGACAACTTCAAACGATGGGTCGAGGACAACACCGAAAGAATCGAAAAGGCGAAGAATTTGCCGTATTTCATAGGGGAAAACAAAAAACACTTCAATGATTCGCTGTTCATCAATCGCGATGCCGTATAACTCTTGGCAAAAGCGCAGTACGTAGGGAATAAGTTGCAAGGTGTTGCATAAGGAGTTGAGGCAAAGTATGAGGCATCGTGCACGCCTATAAACTACAAAAGCAAGAATAGCATCGTTCGCAAGGTGAAACAGGAAAGGCAAAATCTATTAACACCAGGTTTCATCGTCCATTTGGCGGACATTCTCTCCGTCACTGTAAGCACTGTTCCAAAATGAAACACCCTTTGTCCGGCGAAATAGTGCGTCGGTTAGGCGTGAGGTTGTTGCTATTCACCACATCCAAGAGGAGAAATGCAGTAAAAACGGAATGACCGACGGAAATAAGATGTGCCCCGCCGATCATTCCAACTAAAATAACACGATATGACAAAGGTACTGCACTGCGGCGCATTATGCAAATAATCGTATTAAAAATTCGTCAGTAATGCAGCATTTTTCTCTCGTTCCTCTCGCTCGAAGCTGGCAAGGTAGTTTTCCGTCGTCTTCAGATCTTGGTGGCCGAGGCTTTCCGATATGTAGGCGATATTCGCCCCGGCACGCTTCAACACCGTAGCGAACGAATGACGCGCCGTATAGGTCGATATGTTCCCAATTTCGAGCTGCTCCCCGATCATCCGCATCCGTTTATTGATTAACCCGGTAGCGGCTATTGTTTTAGCGTGGCTCTGCACCGCATCCTCCGACCCGTCGAGAATTGGGAAAATAAAGTTATTCGGTGCTGGAGTATTACCCCAGCGGTCGATAATAGCTTGCATCTGGGGAACTACCGCGACCCGGATTTCCTTACGGGTCTTAGTCGTGCGCTCGGTCTTTTGACGCACGAAACAGATTTCACCGTCCACAATATCACGATACCGCAATTTCACGAAATCGGCGACGTTGATCCCGTTACACAAGTAGAGGAACAGCCAATAATCCCGGTATTTGGCCGTTGCTTCGTTCCCATCCTCATAGCGGGCGATCTGCCCGATCTGCTCCAGCGTTAAAGCCAATTTACGGCCCTCACCGGCCTGTATTTCATATTTCCCTCGGCCGAACGGGTATTGCGCGGGTTTAATCGCATCGCATCGACAAGCATCGTTCAATATGGCTCGTAAATGGCGCATGTGTATTCCGATCGTTGTACGGCTCTTACCTTCTCCGAGTAGAAAGCGCTCATAACGTCTTACCCAATCCACCGTTATAGATTCAAGAGCAATACGATCCCCGGCAAACCGCTCCAATCCCTGTATAACAACATTATAAACCAGCATTGACCCGATACGATCCTGCTCTTTTAATTCCGCTATTTTAGCCGCAAATGCACGGTTAAGAGTATCAACCCCCGAACGTTTCAATCGCTTGTTGAGGCTATCGAATGAAAAAATACCGTCGCGTGCCAATTCCTCAACAACCCCACGAACAATTTGGTAACTGCTTTCTATATCTTTACGAACGGCCACAAGGGCGCGAACCTTCGTTGTAGTCAGACCTTCCCACTCATCCAAGGTAAGGTCTTTGCCCGTCGGATAATAGCGACGATCCCGGCGATAGGTTACACGAATTTTTACGGGGCACTTTCCGTTCTTTTTCGGATGACTCGTATCTATTATGGGCGCAACTGTTATTCCGTCTTTTGAATAGTTCATTTGATAGGATAATTATTATTTCAACACACAATTTCGACACAAAAATACAAAAACAAACAAAAATAGATAAAAATAAACAAAATAAAATCGCCACATTTGGAAGCTTAAAACATTGATTTTCATATAAAAATTCAAACAACACATAATTATTCAAAAATATAATTATGGGACTGAAAATCCTTGCACCGCCGTGGGCTGAATTATCCTCCGCAGTCGGATAATTTCGGGGTTCTTTAATCGGAGATTAGACTATGAATGAATCATTAAACTAAAAGAATAAGAAGAATGAAAAAGAAGAGCAAGTACGGGAGAAATCCCAAGTTGAACCCGAAGACACACTGCGTGATGGTGCGCTTCGATGATGAGGAATGGAACAAGTTTCTCACGATGTACGAGGAATCAGAGGTGTACGCTAAAGCCGTCTTTCTCAAGGCACACTTCTTCGGGCAGAAGTTCAAGGTACTGAAGGTGGACAAGACGATGGTGGACTACACGACTAAACTGTCGGACTTTCACGCCCAGTTCCGTGCCATTGGTACGAACTACAATCAGGTAGTCAAAGAGCTACGCTGCCATTTTTCGGAGAAGAAGGCGATGGCGTTGCTTTACAAACTGGAGAGTTGTACCATTGATCTTGTGAAGTTGAGCAGGGAGATTGTGGAACTTTCAAGGGAGATGTACGCTAAGTGGGAGCAATCAAAATCCGACTGATATGGCATCAGTAAAGGTCAAGTTCCGTCCATCTACCGTAAACGGTAAGGAGGGCACACTCTACTATCAGGTCATTCACAACCGTGTGGTCAGACAGATAAACACCGAGTATAAACTTTTTGTTTCGGAATGGGACAGCCATTCCGAAACGGTTGTCTTGCATCATCTATTGACAGGACAAGAGAGGAACAACTACCTGCTTTCAATCGGTTCACGCATCAAGTGGGACAAGGACAGGCTGAACAAAATCATACACAAGTTATTTCAATCCGGCACATTCGTAACGGATGATGTAGTCATGCGCTTTCATGAAAACAGGCAAGAATTGTCATTCAACGCTTACATCAGCCAACAGATAGCGAGACTGAAACGCTTGGGCAAAATACGCACCTCAGAGACTTATACAGCTGCACTCAGAAGTTTTAACGGTTTTATAAATGGCAAGGATGTCTTGTTTGACCAGCTTAATGCGGATTTGTTGGCAGAGTACGAGGCTTATTTGAAAGGAAGGGGAAATACGCCCAATACTATATCCTTCTATATGCGTATTCTAAAAGCCGTCTATAACCGTGCGGTGGAAGATGGACTGACCGAGCAACGACATCCGTTCAAGTCCGTTTACACGGGAGTGGAGAAAACAATGAAGCGAGCCTTGTCGCTCAATGACATCAGACGTATCAAAGGACTGGACTTGTCATTGAAGCCCAATCTTGATTATGCCCGTGATATGTTCCTGTTCTGTTTCTACACAAGGGGAATGTCGTTCATCGACATGGCTTATCTGAGAAAGAAGGACTTGCAGAATGGTACTCTTTCCTATCGCAGACGTAAGACAGGACAGCAGTTGTTCATCAGATGGGAAAAGTGTATGCAAGAGATTCTTGACAAATATCCAGTAAACGAAACGGAATACCTCTTGCCCATCATTACAAAACGGGACGAAGATTATCGGAAGCAATACGCCAACGAACTTCACCGTGTGAACCATCTGTTGAAGAAAATTGGAAAGCAGTTGGATTTGCCAATACCATTAACTATGTATGTCGGTCGGCACTCGTGGGCAAGTATCGCCAAGAGCCGTAATGTGCCCATTTCTGTCATAAGCGAGGGAATGGGACATGATTCTGAGAACACTACACAGATTTATCTTGCATCGCTGGATACTACAGTAGTAGATAAAGCCAATAAAAGAATACTGGATTTGCTGTGAAACCATGAATGTTTAGCGAATCCGTCCAACGCTTACCAAGAGAAGAACCTTTTTCCCTTATTTCCATAAGAAGAGACGGGCGTAAACTTGATATAAAATGCCTGTCGAAGTTGATATATTGGAAGATAGCATATTCCAGTTTTCACCAGAATTGCTGAACACCTTGCTCAAAGACCACACCACGAGCAGGGACGAAATGCAACGCAATATCTTCTGGGCTACTTCAGATTATGAACATCTTGGCAAAGAATACCAATACAATTCCCCTATCCTCCCACACCTTATAACAGGAGATAACGGACATATCATCATGCCTCGTGTCCTCAAAAGCCGTGATACCCAATCAACCCGTTCCCGTGATATGGCTGAGGTCTTCACTCCATCATGGATATGCAATGCACAGAACAACCTGATTGATGAAGCATGGTTCGGACGAAAGGATGTTTTCAATACCGAATATGCAGACGAACAGGGACATCATAAATGGAAAACAACGGAAGGCTGTATCATATTCCCGGAGGGCAAAAGTTGGAAGGATTATGTGCGTGATATCCGACTGGAAATCACTTGCGGAGAAGCCCCATATCTGATTAGCCGCTATGATACCACGACAGGAGAGACTATCCCTTTGGAACAGCGTATCGGTTTGCTTGACCGCAAACTAAGGGTGGTAAGCGAGAACACATCCACTTCGGGCGAATGGCTTGAGTGGGCACAAGAAGCCTATAAAAGTACCTACGGTTACGAGTGGCAGGGAGACAATCTACTCATTGCCCGAGAATCTATGCTTGTCTCTTTTGTGGAGTATTTTCAACAGAAATTTGGCAAATGCCCTTTACTGAAATCTATCAACTACATCGCTTACATCATTTCGTGGAACGTATGGCAGATGGACGGATTAAGAGGTGTCATTCCAAATAGTTGCGGAGAACGTAGGGAAGTTGTAGCCGACTTGTTCGGGACTACCGAAGTGGTCACCCAATGTGAAGGATGTCTGAAAGATGACATCCGCAGGCACAATGGGGTCTATTGCCAAATCAAGGATTGGCATGCTACCGACAAGGCAACAGGCAAAAAGGGAAAACGAATCCGATTTATAGACCTAATAAAATAGTGCGGTATGAAATTCACATCTTCACTAAAGTTAAAACTGATATATGTGTTCCGTATCAACGATGCTGCGCACAAGGGATGTCTGAAAGTGGGCGAAGCCACTTGTGACAATGACAATGTTTTCGGTCTTGCTCCCAACAGCAAGGCTCTCAACGAGTCTGCCAAGAAACGTATCAATCAATATACGCAAACGGCAGGTATAGCATACGACCTCTTATATACGGAACTTACGATATACAACAGCAAGTATGGTTTGTGTTCTTTCAATGACAAGGAAGTGCATAGCGTGCTGGAGCGTTCAGGTATCAAGAAAAAGATATTTGATACCGAGAACAAAGCCAACGAGTGGTTTATTACCGATCTTGAAACAGTTAAACGGGCAATAATCGCCGTAAAAGAGGGGCGTGAATCATTATCTTCTGCTGAGGTTTCACACGACAAAAGTCCTATTGTATTCCGACCGGAACAGCGTGAAGCTATTGAAAAGACTAAAAAGCAGTTCAAGAAAGGAAACCAGATGCTGTGGAACGCCAAGATGCGATTTGGTAAGACGCTGTCCGCATTACAGGAGGTAAAAGATATGGATTTCAGCCGAACCTTGATTCTCACCCACCGTCCGGTAGTTGATAGCGGTTGGTTTGAGGACTTTGGCAAGATATTCTATGATAGGCGGGATTTTGCATACGGCTCAAAGAATAACGGTGATAGTCATACTTCGCTGGAAACAAGAGCAAAACAAGGACAATGCAAATATGTTTACTTTGCTTCCATGCAAGACTTGCGTGGTTCTGAACTTGTAGGCGGCAACTTTGATAAGAACAATGAAGTGTTCGCCACCGCATGGGACTGTATCATCGTGGACGAGGCGCACGAAGGCACACAGACAGATTTGGGTAAGGCTGTAATGCAGGAACTTACGAAGGACAAGACCAAGATTCTGCGTCTTTCCGGCACTCCATTCAATTTGTTGGACGATTTCAAGGAGGATGAGATATATACTTGGGACTATGTAATGGAACAGCGTGCCAAAGCGTCTTGGGATGAGCTGCACTTTGGCGACCCGAATCCATACGCATCACTGCCAACCATGAACATTTACACCTATGACCTCGGACGATTACTCAATGAGTTCGTGGACGAAGATGTGGCATTCAACTTCCGTGAGTTCTTCCGTGTAAATGACAATGGAACTTTCGTTCATGACAAGGATGTAAGTGCTTTCTTGAATCTTATAACCAAAGAGGACCGGGAGAGTTGCTATCCGTTTGCCAATGAGGAATACCGCAATATATTCCGTCATACCCTGTGGATGCTGCCTGGAGTGAAGGAGGCACGGGCGATGAGTGCCATGTTGCAGACACATTCGGTATTCCAACATTTCAAGGTTGTGAATGTTGCAGGCAATGGAGATGAGGATGAAGAAAGCAAGGATGCACTTGTGGCGGTAGAAGAAGGCATTGGCAAAGACCCTGATGCCACACGTACCATTACCTTGTCTTGTGGCAGACTGACAACGGGTGTCAGTGTGAAGGCTTGGACAGCTGTGTTTATGCTGTCAGGCTCGTATAACACGGCTGCCTCCAGTTATATGCAGACTATCTTCCGTGTGCAGACTCCTGCCGCTATCAACGGAAAGGTTAAAGAGCAATGCTATGTCTTTGACTTCGCACCGGACAGAACATTGAAAGTGATAGCAGAAACAGCCAAGATTTCATCCAAGACAGGAAAGACCAGTGGCAACGACCGTAAGATTATGGGCGAGTTCCTGAATTTCTGCCCGATAATATCCATCGAGGGTTCCAAGATGAATCAGTTTGATGTGCCAAGGATGTTGGAACAACTCAAAAAGGTCTATGTGGAACGTGTCGTGCGCAATGGCTTTGAGGACAGAAGTCTGTATAATGATGAGTTAATGAAACTCAATGATTTGGAGTTGCAAGAGTTCGATGACCTCAAAAAGATTATCGGTCAGACAAAAGCCATGCCCAAGACGAATCAAGTGGACATCAACAATCAGGGGCTGACTGATGAGCAATACGAGGAACTTGAAAGTCTTGAAAAGAAATCCAAGAAGAAAGGTAAGGACAAACAGCCTTTGACAGAGGAGGAGAAACAACGACTGGAAGAACTGAAGAAGAAAAAGAACAATCGGGAAGCCGCTATTTCCATTCTTCGGGGTATATCCATCCGTATGCCTTTGCTGATTTATGGAGCAGAGTTGAAAGACGAGTCTCAAGAAATCACCATTGACAACTTCGCTTCGCTCATCGACCCTCAATCGTGGGAAGAATTTATGCCTAAGGGTGTTACCAAACAGAAATTCAACAACATCAAGAAATACTATGACCCGGAGATATTCTGTGCAGCCGGAAAGCGTATCCGGGCTATGGCTCGTGCTGCCGACAAACTCAGCGTGGAGGAACGCATCGAGCGCATAACGGATATTTTCAGTACATTCCGTAATCCGGATAAGGAAACGGTGCTTACTCCTTGGCGTGTGGTGAATATGCACCTTGGCGACTGTTTGGGTGGATATAACTTCTTTGAACAAGGGTATGAAACCACACTGTCCGAACCTCGTTTCATTGACAAGGGTGAAGTGACCGCCAATGTATTTGCCGAGGATTCTCGTATTCTTGAAATCAACTCAAAATCGGGATTATATCCCCTCTATATGGCATACAGCATTTACCGTACACGAGTAAAGAACTCTTTATTTTCGGTGTCAAGTATCGAAGACGAACAACAAATCTGGGACAAGGTTGTCGCAGAAAACATCTTTGTCATCTGCAAAACTCCCATGGCAAAGAGCATCACCAAACGAACCTTGATAGGCTTCCGCAAGGCTAAGGTAAACACCAGATACTTTGAGGATTTAATCAATCAAATTAAAAACAAACCTGAACACTTTATCAAGCAGGTTGATAAATTCGTTTCAGAAAGAACAGGAATAAAGAATATGAAATTCAATGCGATAGTGGGAAATCCACCGTATCAAGTTATGGATGGAGGCGCACAAGCAAGTTCTGTGCCAGTTTATCAGTATTTTGTTTCTATAGCTAAAAAAGTTCAACCCAATTTTATTTCAATGATTATGCCTGCTCGTTGGTATGCAGGAGGACGAGGGCTTGATGACTTTCGTGCAGATATGCTATCAGACAAAACTATTCGCAGCTTGCACGATTATCCGAAAGCATCAGACCTTTTCAGTAATGTGGGATCAAAGGTGGATTATGCTATTTCCTAATGGACGCAAAATATGATAACATAAAAACCGCACCTACCATAATTTCTCATACAGAAACTGGCGTATATGCTTCTCAAAGAAGCCTTGCTCAGAATACCTCTGATATTTTTATCCGAGATGGTAGAAGTATTTCAATCATCACCAAAGTAACGGAACAGAGTAGTGAATACATCCAATCATTTGTATCACCATTGAGACCATTTGGCTTGCGTGGTTATTTCGTGAGCGATCCCAATTTTCATGAAACATCTGATGGGCTGACAACTCCTGTTGTCTGTATTGGTAAAGGTCTCAAAAAAGGGTATGTGGAACGTAATCTTGTTCCTTTGCACACTAACTGGATTGATAGATTCAAAGTAATCATTCCTCGAGCAAACAACATTGGCACAGAGGCTAATGATGACAATCTTAATGCGTTTGTTGGAAAGCCTAACGAAATTTGTACAGAATCTTACCTTTGCATATTCGCAGATTCCAATGTTTCGTATGATGAGTGCGTAAATATTTGCCTATATCTCAAATCTCGCTTTGCGAGGTTCATGCACTGTCAAGCGAAGTCAAGTCAAGATGCTACGGCCAAAACATTCCGTTTTGTCCCGACGCAGGACTTCTCGAAGGAAAGCGATATTGATTGGTCGCTTTCATCTGTTCAAATTGACAAACAACTGTATGTCAAATACAATCTTACAGACGAAGAAATCTCATTTATTGAATCAATGATAAAACCGATGTAAGCATAAACGAGGGCAAGTTATACTCTTGCCCTCGTTTTAACTCACTTTTCTTTTCGCACACCTTTAAACGGTGTACCATCTTGTTTGACATCCATAAAACGCCCAGTATCTTTATCCCTTTTTACCCATTGTTCAGTTTTGGGATTATAAACCTGTGAACGATTTCTTACTGCACCATTGCGATGTCCGTCTCCTGACGGTGGATTTGTTGCCATAATCTTCTTTTTAGGTCAATCTCGAATTATGCAGCCGAGAATGCACTGCTTAATATTATGAGTTATTTCCGTATATATGAACTAAGATCTTCTCCACTATAAGGATATGACTCTGTGAAGACTCTCATCTGTCCTTCAATACCATAAGGCATAATATATGGATAGAGAAGTAAATACTCCCGTTGAGGACTTGCATGTTGCGCATCTTTTGTAACAGGCATGATCATACATTTACCAGTATGTCCATCCACGACACCTAATTCCCATGGCATCCAATTACTTCTTCCAGCTTCTGGTGATTGAGCATAAATTAAAGATTTACTGCTCATTAATCTTTTCTGCAACCTTTTTGCTGTATCTTTATTTGTTTCATTCCTTTTCAAGTCAACATCAACAATGCAGTCAAGATATACTTGTAACCCCATTTTCGACAAAGTGTAATATATACCTTTTACAACATTCAAATCAGAAATATTGTATGAAAGGAATATATCAAACTGTTTATATAGAGATGCTCCTTGAAGATTATCGCTATATGTACGTTGCTCGTAAAGGGGAGTGCTATATGCTATGTTACGAAAATACGCCTCGCTAAAATACTTCATATTAGATTCTTCCTTCATTTACTAATCGCCAATAATACTTTCCCAACTCTGTCAACTGACATCCGGTACTATGAACTCCTCATTTATAGGTTTTACAAACCCTATACTCTGCAACTTTTGAAGTAATTTGAATTTTCTAACGTTGTTCGCATCTGCATAAGGGAGAATATATTCATGATTTACAGATGGGTCGTTCGTATCCTCAAAAGATGGGTCTAGAGCTAAATCGTTATTGGGATTTGTAAACAGGTTTGTTAATTCGCGAATAATTGACAATGATACCTGTGGCGTAACTGTACGTAATGGAGCAAATTCCGTAACATTAGTCTTGAATACAGGTCTTTGATCCCAAGGTCCAAAAGAGCGATCGATATATGCATATACACCGCCAATAGTAATGTTACCGCAATAATCCGATGCTCCGCCATTTAGCGCAGTACATAATAATTCTGTAAAAAGACCATGACCACCAGCTTCCATAGCAACTTCGTCTTCACGACAAGCTGTTAAGACTGAAACTCCTGTATTTAAAATGCTACCTACATCCTGAAGTTCGTATTTCCCGATATTGCCTGAGTGACAACAATCCAAAATGATAATCTTGTTGCGAACCTTGGAAGTGTTAACAATACTCATTATTGTTGACATCTGTATCCCCGTATAATATTGACCAGGGGTAGCTATATCTTGAGGCATAACAATTTCTGCACCAGTGCTATTCATATAGCCATGCCCAGAAAAATAAAAGAGAGCAGTATCATCATTTCCTGCAAAAAGTTTACGAATAGCATCCATCACTTCTCCTGAAGTCTGTACATTTGGCATCATTTTTACGCCAAAGTTAGGAGATCCGTCACCATGTCGTTCAATTGCAGCTTTAACGCTATTGATGTCCTCAATACACCCTGTCAATTCATTTCCTTCGGGATAATCATTAATCCCAATCAACAATGCCTTTTTCATGTAACAAATAGTTATAGTGATTGATAAATGGCGTAGTTACGGACAGCATTGGCAACAGATTTTGCATTCCAGCCAACGATAACATCTGCTGCATTTTTTACGATAGAGGATGTGCGTTCTGCTCCCCATGGCTGAACAGCAATGATAGGTTTGTTGTACTTCTTTGCCATTTCAATCTCTTTATTAATCCATTTGCTATAAGTGGCATAAACTCCTGCAAGAATGATAATGCAACTGCACCCCTTTACCTTTGCCTCTATTGCATCAGATAATTGTTTGTCTGTGCCATTTGTGTGAATAGGATCATTTTTAGGAACTGAATGGTTGTAAAAGACGATACCTTCCTAACGCAAGAATGATTCAATTTTGTCATAATCTGAAGAATATGCCCACGAGTGTGATATAAATATTCTATACATATCAATTAGCGCGAATTCTCTGGTCCTTCGCCAGGGTCTTAATTTCGAATTCACACAGCAAAGATATGGACTTTTTCTCTTACAAACAAACAACATGTGAAAAATTCACATTTACAATATAGATATTTGGCATTTATTGGCATATACATTTGTTTTGCTGAGAAAAAATCTCTAAATTTGCACCGATTTATTATATAATCAATGAGATAGTATATGTTACAGCAATTTATAGTTGAGAACTTTCTCTCTTTTAGGAACAGAGAAACCTTCTCTCTTCTACCTAATAAAGGCACTTTGAAAAAGGAACATAAAACGGAACCCATTAAAGGACAATGGGTATTAAAGTCTGCTGCAATGTTTGGAGCGAATGCAGGTGGAAAGAGCAATTTCGTAAAAGCGATTGAGTTAGGGAAAAGGCTTGTTCTAAGGGGCACGAGAACAGATGATTTGATAGATTTTTACCCATTTCGCTTGAGTTCCGAAAATAAAAAAAGAGATACCACTATTATTTATCACATACTATGTGGTAACAAAAAATATGAATACGGATTTAGTTACAATTCTGAACAAATAAGTTCAGAATGGCTTAAACAAATAAACAAAAACAGCGACTGTGTTATTTTTCAAAGAGAAACAAAAAAGTCTGAATTTGAAATTTCATATCTACTTAAGCTTAACCCCAAAGAAGAAGAATCACAATTCCTTTCTTTTCTAGCAAAAGCAACGCCACAAAAGCAATTATTCCTCCACGAAGTTATGAGTCGTAACATTCATGAAAATGTATCAAATATAAAAGATTTAGATGCAGTTATCGACTGGTTTGTAAATTCCCTTAAAATTATATTTCCCGACACACCATACAAACAAGGTGTATTACTTAAAGCGGCTGATGATAACGACTTAAAACGTGGTTTTGGGGCACTATTAAGATACTTCAATACGGGCGTTGATGGTGTGAAATTAATAGATGTTCAATTTGAAAAACTTGGAATTCCACACGATTTACAACGTGCAATCAAAACAGATTTATCAAAATCCAATACTGATGAAGCATTTGGAGCATTAAGATTTGACGATAACCTGTATTTAATTAACTTGATTGATGGTGAAATTAGGGCTAAGAAATTGATGACTGTGCATAAAAAAATGGATGAAGCTGACATTGAACTTTTTTCGCTTGGCGATGAGAGTGATGGTACAAAACGTTTATTCGATTATATTCCACTTATCTTGGACTTGATTCAAGGAGGAAAAGTCTTTATTGTTGATGAAATGGAACGTAGCTTACATCCATCACTTATTAAGCAAATAATTTTATTGTTTTATAAGCATTCAAAAGATGTTTCTAGTCAACTGATTTTTACCACTCATGAAAGCTCTTTAATGGATCAAAAGATATTCAGGAGAGATGAAATATGGTTGATGAAAAAAGACAATAACGGTATCAGTTCATTTGGACGAATGGATAATTTATATAATGTGCGTTTTGATAAAATGCTTCAAAACAGTTACCTCAATGGCGAATACGGCGCAACCCCCATATTCGAGACAGAAGAAGAGATAAATAAATTATTTTCATCTTTAAAATAATTTTCTGATGGTAAGTTTTATTTCTAAATTTTTGTTCACTGCCACGGTAACAGCACCAACATTCTTGTCACTGGGATTAATAGGTGTTATTAAGGATAGCACGAATTATTTTCAACTATGGGATGATATGCTAGAAAATAAGATATTTCCTACTAGTTTTGAATGGTGGGGCATCAATATTAGTTTCGGATTTATGTTGATATGCCTTATCGGTATTAAAATTTTTCTTTATAGAAAATCCAACAAACACAAGGAAGGAAAAACCATTCAAGTGAAATCTTATTCAAATTTATCTCTGAACAGTGCGGAGCAAATAATTTCATCTATAATCCCTTGGTTAACAATATTTGCCGACAAACTTGATTTTATGGTATTATTTGTTTGCATAATACTTCAATGCTGCTTTATCGCGATTGCAAGTTACAATAACAATAACTACAATTTACTTTGTTCAATATGGGGGTATCGTTATTATGAAGTATATACAGAAGAAAATACCTACATACTAATTTCTGGAAAATGTATCAGAAATAAGAATGAGATTAAAAAGTTTATTGAAGTGACAGATTATATGGGTTTAATAATTAACGAGAAATAACATGAGCCAATTTTATGCATTGATGTCCGATAATACAGTAAAACACATTTCTCTTAAAGAAGAGATAGTAACAGAGATTAAAAATATATTTATAAATGGAGGTGCTATATTTAAACCAGAAGGTATAGAAGAAGATGTTTTCGATGGCAATATCATTAGCCGGAACGGGGAGAATATAACATATGTACATTATGACTTACCTGAAGATTTTGCTCGCATACCATATAATCAGGCTGATATGTCTGAATACAATATAAATGAAGATATGCCTAAAAGTATCTTTTATTACGATGACGGAAAATTCTATTTTCAGGTCTTTAATAAGAGAAACATGTTACAACGAAAAATGGTCTTGCAGTTTGAATGTGGAAATATATTTGCAAAAATGAATAACTCTGCTTTTATTGTTGAAGATAAGATTCATGCACTATATGAGGAGGGGAAACTGTATTTTCAAAGTTATACAGTCGCAAATCAAATATTCTCACTAATAGATTTTGTTACCGAGGCTACAAATGCTGAAATTGAATCCTTTGGAGAAATAGATGGAATTAATGTAAATACTGAAAGTATAAAGCATATTGCAAATATAAAGACGCGTCGGCTTATAAAGTTGTTATCGAATACAGACAATATTTCAGCTTTTATGAGAAAAGCACCTCGAACAAAAACTAGCCTATTAAACAAATACGGAGTTAATGCACAAATAAATGAAAATAAAGAATTGGTTTTACCGACAAATAATGTTGCAGATTTGAACCGTGTTTTAGAGTTTCTCAATGAGGATATATTTAGGGGTGTAATTACCGACAGGCTTTATCGTTCAAATTCAAAGAAAAAAGATAATCACTAATTATGATGAACAAAGAAAACCAAATAATACTCTATCAGGACGATAACGAGATAACTCGTGTGTCTGTGCGCTTTGCTGATGAAGACTTGTGGCTGACTCAGGGACAATTAGTTGAGATATACCAAACAAGCAAATCGAATGTAAGTGAGCATATCAAGCATATATTTGAAGATGGAGAACTAGCAAAGGAGGCAACTGTTCGGAAATTCCGAACAGTTCAAATAGAAGGTTCTCGTAAGGTTGAACGAGAAGTAGAGCACTACAACCTTGACATGATTATTGCCTTGGGCTATCGTGTTCAGTCGCAAGTGGCTACTCGTTTCCGCCGTTGGGCAACACAACGACTTCATGAGTATATCCAGAAAGGGTTTGCTATGGATGATGAACGCTTAAAGCAAGGGGGTAACCGCTATTTCCGTGAGTTGCTGCAACGCATTAGGGATATTCGTAGTAGCGAGCGCAATTTTTATCAGCAAGTCACCGATATTTATGCTACGGCTACGGATTATGATCCACGCGATGAGATGACAAAGATGTTCTTTGCCACCGTACAAAACAAACTGCATTATGCAGTTCATGAGAATACTGCTGCCGAAGTGATATACAATCGCGTGGACAATGAAAAGCCGTTTGTAGGCATGACGAACTTCAAGGGGAACTATGTAACTAAAGATGACGTAAAGATCGCTAAGAACTATCTGACTGCGATTGAACTCCAACGTCTGAATCTGCTTGTTTCCGGTTTCTTGGACTTTGCCGAGTTCCAAGCATTGGAAATGAATCCTATGACAATGAAAGATTGGATAGAGGCACTGGATAGCCAAATCATAGCACACAAGCGTAAGGTTTTGATTGGCAAGGGAAATATTTCGCATAAACAAGCGATTGAGAAGGCAGAAAAGGAGTTTGCCATTTATCGCAAACGCGAAATGGAACTGCTTGAAAGCGATTTTGATAAAGAAATCAAAAGATTAAAGAACAAGAATGACAATAGTTCAAACTAATTCACTACCTTTGCCCTTGGAAACCTTCACGCAACCTTGCGCAGAACAACGCAAGTCACTGGTGGAGCAAACGGAGGAGATTACGGTTGAGTTGCTTTTAGAAAGTAATGATATTCAGCTATTTGGAAATAAATTACGATTCCTGGTGGCACCACAGAATGAGAGAGAGTTGCAGCAATGCAACTCTTTTTTTATAACATTGTGTATTTGCTGCAAAACGGTCGGCAGGAATAGCACCCCGGACTATGCCGCCGGACAGACGATTCGCCCCCGCAAGCGTTTCCCGGCCTTCCGCTCCGGTTCCCGGAAAAAATACGAAGGGAAGACCGGAATCGGATTAAATGATTATTTTTGCATCGGAACAAATCGCCGCAAGCATGAAAAAACGCTGGATCGTCTTCACCGTATTACTTATCGTCGCCCTGACCGCATTCCTCTACATCCGCTTCTTCTTCGTCTTCGGCGAGGGCGTCAAAAGCGGAGAGTTGAACTATGTCGTCTATAAAGGGCTCGTCTTCAAAACCTACGAAGGCAAGCTGATCCAATCCGGCATACGGTCCAAAACGGCCGGTACGATCCAATCCTACGAATTCGAATTTTCCGTCGAAAACGAAGCGCTCGCCCGCAAGCTGATGCTGCTGGGCGGCAAAAACATCGAACTCCACTACAAGGAGTATTTCGGAGCGCTTCCCTGGCGGGGATTCTCGAAATTCGTGGTCGATAGTATCGTCACAAAACCGATCGGCTCCCTGCCGATCGACTCCGAAACGGAACGATAACAAACTACTCCGAAGTCGCAGCAAACGACTCCGGCCATTTTTCCCGAAATATTTTTTCGGTCCGACTACCCGAATCCGCAGACAGTACCCATGTTGCATCGTTTCCGACACTCCATCGCTTCGTTCTCGCTTCCGACGCGGCTCAACAACCCATTCCACTACACCCCGCATCCGCTGTGCGAATTAGCGGCCCGGGAGCTGCGAGCCTACTTGTGCGAACGGAAAGAGTGGACCGAAGAACTCTCTGCGGGTAAAATGTTCGGGGTGCTGGTCGTGAAGGATCCAGCCGGAACTGTGGGCTTTCTGGCCGCATTTTCAGGTAATCTGGCCGGCAGCAACAGCCACGAATACTTTGTCCCGCCCATCTACGACATGTTGCGGCCCGGTGATTTCTTCCGCACCGAAGAGGCCTCCATTTCGGACCTGAACCGGCAAATCGAAACCCTCGAAACGGCCGGCCGCTACAGGGAACTTCTCCGAACCATAGAAGAAACGGAAACAGAAGTCGCCCGGGAAATCGCAGCCGCAAAAGCCCGGATGCGAATCGCAAAAACCGCCCGAGAAGCCCGACGCAGGGAGCACCCGGACGAAAATACGCAGACGGCTTTAGTCCGGGAAAGCCAATACGAAAAAGCGGAGCTGCACCGGTTGAAACAGAGTTGGAAAAATCGGCTCGCATCGCTTCACGCGCAACGAACCTCCATCGCGGAACGAATCGAATCCCTGCGCTGCGAGCGTAAGGCCCGTTCTGCGGCTCTTCAGGCAAAACTATTTCGCAAGTTCCGTCTGCTCAACGCCCTCGGAGAGATACGCGATCTGGCGGAAATATTCGCACCGACTCCGCAGGGTACACCCCCGGCCGGTGCAGGGGAGTGTGCGGCCCCCAAACTGCTGCAATACGCTTTCGAACACCGGCTTACACCGCTGGCGATCGCCGAATTCTGGTGGGGAGCCTCGCCGAAGGGCGAAATCCGCCGTCACGGACACTACTATCCCGCCTGCCGAGGTAAATGCGGCCCGATTCTCGCCCACATGCTTCGGGGACTCGACGTCGAGCCCGAACCCGATCGCGCCTGCCCGCAGTCCGCCCCGGAGCTCCTGTACGAAGACCGCTGGATAGCCGCCGTCTTCAAACCTGCCGGGATGCTCTCCGTTCCTGGAAAATCGGAAGCTCCGTCGATCCTCGACTGGGCTCGGGAGCGTTATCCCGCAGCTACGGGACCGCTCGTCGTCCACCGCCTCGATATGGACACCTCGGGTGTACTGCTGCTCGCCCTGACCAAAGAAGCGCACCAGGATCTCCAGGCCCAATTCAAACACCGGACCGTCCGAAAACGCTACATCGCCCTGCTGGAGGGGCGGATAACCCCGCCGAAAGGACGTATCGAACTACCCCTGCGACCGGACCTCCACGACCGTCCCCGACAGGCGGTCGATCCCCTGCACGGAAAGCCGGCGATCACGGAGTACGAAGTGTTGGAATTCCGGAACGGCCGCACCCGCATCGCCTTCTACCCGCTGACCGGCCGCACGCACCAGTTGCGCGTCCATGCGGCCCATCCATCGGGACTCAATGCTCCGATCGCGGGCGACCGACTGTACGGAACAGCCGGCCGGCGGTTGCTTCTGCATGCCGAACGGATCGAATTCCGCCATCCGGCGACAGGCGATCGGATAGCGATTGAAAAACCGGCGGATTTCTAATATCAATAAGAAAAAGCGGAGACATCACGTGCCCGCTTTTCCCACCATTTAACTTTTATTAACCCCAACCGGAACTATTTCATCCGGTTTATCATTTGTTACTTGTAATTCCTGACTGAAGCCACATGCGGAGCGATTTTCATTGTCCCGGTACGCACGCCCTGGGATTCAGGTGCCACGAATTCGGAAACAGGAGCCGCGCCCGCCTTGGTGAAGGTATGGCTCTGGCGCAACAGTACGCCCGGATTCTCGTCCGCAGCGACACCTACGGCCAGAATCGTATGCTCCGTATCCCATTTGCACAGGTAGAGCTTGCCGGTAGGACACCACGTACCGCCGACCAATAACGTTTCGATAACCTCGTCGTCGGAAATCGCACTGGTCGGATCGTTCGGATCCTCGGCGACCATCGTTCCGTACCACTCCTTCGCATTCTCGGCCGCAAAAGTCACCATGACATAGGCCTGCCCCCGGCAATCCGCGTACTTCTCGTTATCGAGTGCATAGAGGTCGTCGCCGTTGAAGTATTTGTCGATAGTCGCCGTTACCGTCGCATCGCTCACGGCTTTAGGCAGCGTCGTAATAGGATCGGAGATATAAACATCCGCTTGAGGCTTGCCGAACTCGTCGATGCTGGCCACCCATACATAATATTTCGTTCCCGGTTCGAGCACCTTCGTATAGCTGTAACCCGACTGGCCGCACACCCGGTTGTTATCGAGATTGTCGATGTCCTGCCCCACATACTCGGTCACGTAAGCCTTCATATCGGCCTTGTACCGCTCGTAATCGGCCTCGGAGATCAGATCGAACATATAAGGTACCGTATCGTCCGAAGGCTCGATCGATATATTCATTCCGCGCGAAGTAAGGTCAGAATGGGTCACCGTGAACTGGCACGCCGCCGGATCGATATTGGGTTTGCTCGTGCGGAACGGGAATTTCTGAATCGAAGTGGTCGGAGCACCGGCTGCCCAACCGAAGATCAGCACCCAATATTCGGTATCGGGCAGATAAACTCCTTCGTTCTTGTATTCATATACGCCCGGAGCAGCCATGAAATCGAGCATGAAGCTGTCCTCCGCTATGATTGTCTGGAGCAAAGCATCGTCGTCGAGTCCTTGGTAGCGGAACGCCGGACGGATGGCCGAATAATACGGAAACTCGAGATCGGACGGAGTAATCGTAAAGTCCGCTCCGTTATAATAACAGGTGAACTTCACCTCAAAAGTAGCTCCCGCAGCCAGCTCCTTGGTTTTGAAAGTCTTACTCTCGATTTTGGTATTCACTTCGCCCGCAGCATCGAGCCCCGCAGCAAAAGCCAGGTAATCGGTATTCGGATCCAGCCCCTCGAATGCATAGTTCGATTCGCCTTGAGATCCCAACTTTTTGAGAGCCTCTTCGACCGAGCCGTAATTCTTGACCGCTTCTGCCATCATATTCTTCATATATACGGCCAAATCGCCCGAGTGGTGCTGATCGAGGATCTGCTTGGAAAGAACGTCGTAATAGTAAACCGCATCGTTGTCCGAAGGCACCACTTTCATATTCACTCCGGTCGGAGTCGGCTCACCGAGCGTAATTTCAAATGTAGTTCCTGCCAGGGGGGGGGTAGCCGTCCCTTTCTGATCGACCTTCAATACCACCTGGGCCGTACCGGCCGTCACCGTCACCACTGCCTGGGGCTTCGGTTCCGAAGCCGTATTCTCCTCGGCCGTCACCGTGAAATGAGTGCCGTCCGACTTTTCGACTTTACACCATGTCTGATTCGATTCCACCTGCCATGTAGCCTGGTCGGTCTTAACCTCGATCGTCCTGGTACCGCCGACAGCTTCGAAAACCAGGTCGGTCGAAGGATCGATCTGCAACAATGCAGTCGCATTGTCGTCATCGCTACAACTTGTCGTAAACCCCAACAGACAGCATAATATCCCAAAATAAATTTTTTTCATATTTTAGTGCCTAAAATTTAACTATATAAGAGAAATATATTATAAAGTAATTTTTCCTTTCTAAAACAAGATTAAAAAATTATTCTGTAAAAGACAAATTTTGTTCCCGTTTTGAAATTACAATAACGACAAAAAGAACAAAAAATATCCGATTTAATCTGTTTTCGGTCAAAACCTTTCTTCGATCAACCTGTCTGCCGATTCCCATACCTATTTTATAATTGAATCCCAATCGATTCGACAGAAAAGTACGGAACATCCTCCACCGTGAATGCAATTTAGTACCTTTGTGGCGTAAAATTCGAATCAATATATTTTAATCATAGAATCCGCTCCGATTTTTCCACGGCCGGAGAGGTATAAAACGAAATCGCAATGCTGCCTCTCATCACACTACGACTGCAAAACCAGTTATTGGTTCAGCCGCCTTTCGACGCTCCGCAACAGGTCGTGGAGTGGATGGGAGCCGTACAAGCCCAGGACTACCGCATGGCCAAATGGGCCGTCGGCTGCCGCACCGCATCGACCGATGCCACACAGATCGAAGCCGCCCTGAACAGGGGCGACATCCTGCGCACGCACCTGTTGCGTCCGACGTGGCATTTCGTTTCTTCGAAAGACCTGCGCTGGATGCTCTCGCTCACTGCCGACCGCATCCGTGCCGCCAACGACTCCTACGCCCGGGGCACAGACGCCGCTCTCGACTCCAAATCGATTCACCGCTACATGAACCTGCTGCAAAAGACGCTGGAAGGGAACAAACACCGGACGAAAGAGGAAATCGGAGAAGCGCTGAATCAGCGGGGCATTCCGCTCTCGCAATATGCGCTGCGGCATCTGCTGATGCGGGCCGAAACGGACGGCATCGTCTGCAGCGGCGCCGACAAGAAGGGCACCGCGACCTACGCCCTTCTCGACGAACGGGCTCCGCACGGCGAAGAACCTTCCCGTGAAGAGGCGTTGGCCCGGCTGGCCCGAATCTATTTCCGCAGCCACTCCCCCGCCACGCTCGCCGATTTCACCTGGTGGTCGGGACTCACCGCGACCGAAGCCCGCCGCGCCGTGGCGAGCATCGCCGAAGAACTCACGACCGAACATTTCGGCGACAGGGAATTTTTCGTATTCCGCAATGCTGCGGCAGCCGCTCCGTGCGACACGACGCATCTGCTGCCCGCCTACGACCAATACCTGATCGGCTACAAGGACCGTTCGGGCGTCCTTGCAAAAGAGCACACCTCCAAAGCCTTCAACTCCCACGGAATTTTCCAACCGGTTATCCTTTGCGACGGACAGATCGTCGGCAATTGGAAACGAACCGCAGGACGAGGGAACGTCACCATACAAACGACCTTATGGGTAAATGCCGTCCCCAAAGCACTGGATGCCGCCATCGCACGGTACCGTTCGTTCATCGGCGGAACAAAGTCGGAAAACAGTCCGGAGGCTTTGTGAAATAATGATTACTTTTGCAGGGGACATCACGCAAGATTCCTCCGAAAACAATGAAAGAAAACTGGAAACCGGGAACGCTGATCTACCCGCTACCGGCCGTACTGGTCAGTTGCGGCGCCACCCCCGACGAATATAACCTGCTGACCGTCGCCTGGACGGGTACGGTCTGCACCAATCCCCCGATGTGCTACATCTCGGTCCGCCCGGAGCGGCACTCCTACGACATCATCCGCCGCACGGGTGAATTCGTCATCAACCTCACCACCGAAGAGCTGGCACGCGCTACGGACTGGTGCGGCGTACGTTCTGGCCGCGACCACGACAAATTTCGGGAAACGGGACTTACTCCGGTTCCGGCGACCGTCGTCAAGGCTCCCGTCGTAGCCGAAGCTCCCCTGTCGATCGAATGCCGCGTACGACAGATCCTACCGTTAGGATCGCACGACCTGTTTCTGGCCGAAGTGGTGAATATCCAGGCCGACAGCCGCTACATCGACTCCGAAACGGGTAAACTGGAGTTGCAGAAAGCCCGCCCCATCGTCTATTCGCACGGCGAATACTTCGCACTGGGCCGTATGCTGGGCTACTTCGGCTGGTCGGTCCGCCGCAAAAAGAGAATCAAACGGGAGCGACAACCCGACAAAATGAAAAAATAGCCCCTGCGGACGGAAAATTTCCGTCCGCTTCCTATTTCGGTACAGCCGGAAACGCCTATCTTTTTTCCGACAAGGCTGCGGCCCACTCCGGCTCGCGGAATCCGACCAAAATCTTGTCGGAAGCGATCAGCAAAGGCCGTTTCACCAACATACCGTCGGTCGAAAGCACGCGGATCAGCTCTTCGCGTGAAGCCGTGCGGACCTTTTCTTTCAGGTTGAGCGCCTTGTAACGCAGACCGCTGGTATTGAAAAATCTATTGACCGCAAGACCGCTGCGATCGATCCACTCTTCGAGCTCCGCTTCGGAGGGATTCTGCTGCACGATATCGCGCACTTCGACTTCGATCCCGCGCTCCTGCAACCATTTAAGGGCTTTCTGACAAGTGCTGCAACGGGGATAGCAAATAAACAAGGGTTTCATTTTCATCGTATTTCGAAATACAAATATAGTGAAAACCGAGGGCTGAATCAAATTTGCACGAACCGACGCTCGAAGCATGCGCCGAGGACGCTCGTGAACTCTGCCATGCAAGGATGAGAAAACTGAAAATTAAGTTTGGCCTACCGCTTGTCTTCCATTATCTTTGCAGAAGATAGGATACGCCTCGGAAAACTGAGAGTAAGCTCCCGTTTTCTTCTCGACTTTCACTATCTTTGCAAAAGATCGGAAGCGGTTCGACAATCTTCGCGTGCAAGTCCCGCACGATTGCTCTCACCTTTCCCTGTCTTGGAAAAACGGAACCGAAGAATTTATGCTGCAACAAACCATCCGGAGTTGGATCGACCAACTGCTCGTTTACATCGGAATCTCTGCGGACAGCGCCCGCGGCATCGACCAATGGGTCATCCTGGCCATCATCGTCGCCATCGGCGTAGGGCTGGACTTCCTGATCCGCCTGCTGTTGTTGCAGGTCGTGCGACGCGTCGTCAAGCAGACCAAAGTCACGTGGGACGACATCATCTTCGACGACAAAGTCCTGCGGCGGCTGTGCCACATCGTCACCCCGATCCTGGTGGTGGTGATGCTGCCCATCGCCTTTCCCGATCAAAACGGCCTCGTCGTCCTGATCACGCGGCTGGTACAGATAGCGATCGTCATCGCCGTCCTGCGCTTCGTCAATTCCCTGCTGGAAGCCATATTTCAACTGATGGGCCGCCGGGAGGAGTGGAAAGGCAAGCCGCTGAAGGGCTTGATGCAGACCGGACAGGTCATCGCCTTCCTGGTCGCCGTCATCCTCGTCTTCTCGATTCTTCTCGACCGCTCTCCGGCGATGTTCCTCACCGGTCTGGGCGCTTCGGCCGCGATCTTCATGCTGGTCTTCCGCGACAGCATCCTGGGTTTCGTATCGGGCATCCAACTGTCGGCCAACAACATGCTCAAAGTCGGCGACTGGATCAGCATGCCCAAGTACGGCGCCGACGGCACGGTGGAGGAGGTCACGCTCAACACGGTCAAAGTCCGCAACTGGGACAACACGATCGTCACCCTCCCGCCCTACCTGCTGGTGAGCGACTCGTTCCAAAACTGGGAAGGAATGCGTTCCTCGGGAGGGCGCCGCGTCAAGCGCTCGATCAATATCGACATGACCAGCATCCGTTTCTGCACACCCGAAATGCTGGAGCGATACAAGCGCATCGACCTGCTGAAAGATTACATCGCCCGGACCCAGCAGCGGGTCGAGGAGTATAACCGGCAACACGACATCCCCTCCGGTGAAGACAAAATCAACGGACTGCACCAAACCAACATCGGAGTCTTCCGAAACTACCTGAACCTCTATCTCAGGCAGAACGAACGGGTCAATCAAAACATGATGGTACTCGTCCGGCAACTGCAGCCCACCGAACAAGGCCTCCCGATGGAGCTTTACTTCTTCACCGACACGGTGGACTGGGTCCCGTACGAAGGCATTCAGGCCGACGTATTCGATCACGTGCTGGCCGTCATCCCCGAATTCGACCTGCGCGTTTTCCAAAACCCTTCGGGCAACGACCTGCGGACGCTGACCGGAAAAACCGATACCAACCATTAAGACGCTATGAAAAAACTGCTGCTCGCCCTCTTCCTCGTTTTCACCCTGCCCCTGTCGGCAGAGGAACAGCCTGCCGTACCGACAGCCGACGAACAGGCCGCCGCTCTGATCAACGCCCAGGAGTGGTTCCGGCTCGAAGCATGCTACCCGGAGATCCGCGACGAACTGTCGCCCTTCGTCCGGCTGCTCTGCGAAGCCTCTCTGGGCAGTCATTTCAACCGGCTGCCGGAGAGCTGCAATGCCATCGGAACGCTGCTCAACGACTACCAACAGGAACTCTTCGCCGATCCCGAAGGCTCGATGCTCGGCTGGCTCCTCTCCATGCTTATCGGCAACCTGCAGGAGCTGGGCGCCTACGAACAGGCGGCCGACCTGCTCACCCAGTTCGCTGCCGGACAGAGCGAGGAAGAGAGGGCTTCGACCCTGGCGACCCAACGGTGGTTCCAAACCATGGCCCGACATCCGCGCACGTCGCTCACGAAACCCGACGGCGAAATCCGGCTGCCGCTGACCGTCGGAAGCGAAACGGTCAAAAGCCCGCTGGACGGCACGGACAAAAAGGTCCATAACTTCTATACCGACATAACGATCGGCGGCCGCACCGAGCGCTTCATCTTCGACACGGGTTGCAGCGGCGCCAGCTTCGTTTCGGCGGAATTCGCCAAGCGCCACGACCTCGAAATCATCTGCGATTCGATTTCCGTGAGCGGTATCGGCGGCAACGGATTCGTGAAATTCGCCACGACCGACTCCATGCAGATCGGACCGGTCACGATCCGCCACCCCTACTTCATGGTCTTCGACAACGACGAGGCTTCGGACCAAATCGGCCATATCGAAGCCGTCCTCGGCACCGACTTCATGCGTCTGGCCGGCCAGATCGAGCTTCGCCCCAAAGAGGGTTTCTTTCTCCTGCCCGCCACTCCGGAACCGACACCTGCAAGCGGGCGAAACCTGATGCACGACACCTCCTCGGGACAATATATTCTCAACACGCTCGTCGCCGGAAAAGACACCGTCCCGATGGTCTTCGACACGGGCAACTCCCGCACGGGACTTTCGCCGAACTACTACACCCTGCACCGCGAAGAGATCGACCGCAGCGGGAAAAAGCGGGAAACGGCCGCAGGAGGTTTCGGCGGAATTTTGCGAGGTACGGGTTACGACCTGAAGAATATAACCTTCACGATCGGCGACGGCTCCCGCACCCTGAAAAAGGTGACTGTCACAGCCGACTTCGGCCCCGCATCCGAACAACCCTATTTCGGTTCGCTCGGAATGGACCTTTTCGAAAAGTTCGACCGCATCGTCTTCGACTTCGGCCGGATGTTCGTTACGGCGGAATAAATCCGGCGGTTTCCGTCCCGCACCCTGCACGACCGAACTGCCCGTCCCTTCCTAAAAATTTTTCGCAAGACGATGAACGCAACGACAACCGTCCTTCAGACAGACAGTCTGCTCTTCCGCCCGACACTTCCCGACGATCTGGAGCGTATCTGCACGATCATCCGCCAGGCCCAGGCGCAGATGCGCCTGCGGGGAAGTCGCCAATGGCAGAACGGCTACCCGGCGGCGGCACATATAACGGACGACATCGACCGCGGATACGGCCACGTACTATGTACTCACACAGGACTCGTCGTCGCTTACGGGGCTGTCGTCTTCGACGGCGAACCGGCCTATGCCGAAATCGACGGCACGTGGCTCGACCAAGCCCCATACGTCGTCCTGCACCGTCTGGCCGTCGCACAGGAGGTCAAAGGACAGGGCATAGCGACCGAATTCATGCGCCGCACCATGACATTGGCCCGGGAGCGCGGCACAGGCAGCTTCCGGATAGACACCAACTTCGACAACCGTTGCATGCTCCGCCTGCTGGCCAAATTCGGCTTCGTCCGCTGCGGAGAAATACATTACGCCGGAGATCCTCGCATCGCATTCCAGAAAATCCTCTGACCGGCACATCCTGCCCCGCAAAACGTCGAACCGGTCGTTTTCTCCCACAAATATCCGGCTGCTTCCAGACACCCGAAAATGCCGACGGACGGTCCATCCGACCGTATTTATTCGTACCTTTGCCTCCGCTTTAGGTACTTCGCCCGGCAAAATGCCGATAAATTTACCTTGCACGCGGCTTTTTCCGCACCTTTGCAAGAGGATTCTTTTACGATGAAAGCAGGTCTGCGACAAATTCCGATACAGGGTGCAGCACCCCGTCTGGCCGGCAACAGGGAGTGGGACGGCCTTCCCATGCCGACCCGATTCTGGGCCATCCTCGCCGTAGCTTTCGGCGTATCGCTCTCGGTCATAGACGGAGCCATCGCCAACGTCGCTCTGCCGACCATGGCCCGTATGCTGGGCATCTCGTCGGCCAATTCGATCTGGATCGTCAATGCCTATCAGTTAGCCATCGTGGTTTCCCTGCTCTCGTTTTCAGCATTGGGCGACGTGATCGGCTACCGTAAAATCTACATCGGGGGACTGGGTATCTTCATCGTCGCCTCACTGGGCTGCACGTTGTCCGACTCTCTCGCCACGCTGGTCACGGCCCGCGTCTGCCAGGGATTCGGGGCGGCAGCCATCACGAGCGTCAATACCACGCTGATCCGCCTGATATACCCCCGCCGGCACCTGGGACGCGGAATGGGCGTGAATGCTACGGTCGTAGCCGTCTCCTCGGTGGCCGGCCCCACATTGGCTTCGGGCATTCTCTCCATCGCCACCTGGCCCTGGCTTTTCGCTATCAACATCCCGATCGGACTCATCGCGTGTTTGTTGAGCTACCGATTCCTGCCTAAAAATCCGGTACGCATCCGGGGCCGCCACTTCGACTGGCGGGACGGGTTGATGAACGCCCTCACCTTCGGATTGCTGATCGCTTCGATCGAAGGTTACTCGCACGGCCTCAAACCCAGCTATATCGGAATAAGCGTCATTCTGCTGGTCGTCATCGGCACACTGTTCGTGCGCAGCCAGCTCCACAAACCCTATCCGATCCTCCCCTTCGACCTGCTGCGCATCCCGATCTTCTCGGTTTCGGTCATCACCTCGATCTGCTCGTTCATCGCCCAGATGCTCGCTATGGTCGCGCTTCCCTTCTACCTGCAAAAGACATTCGGATATACAGAAGTACATACGGGCCTGATCCTCACTGCCTGGCCCGCTATCATTATGGTCGTGGCTCCGATCGCCGGCTTGCTGGTCGAACGGATCCACGCAGGAGCCATGGGCGGCGTAGGACTGCTTATCATGGCGGCGGGCGTGGTTCTGCTGGCTTTTCTGCCCGAGCAACCCCACGTCGCCGACATCGTCTGGCGACTCCTGCTCTGCGGCCTCGGATTCGGCCTGTTCCAATCTCCCAACAACAGCATCCTGATCGCCTCCGCACCGCCCGAGCGAAGCGGAAGCGCCAGCGGTATGCTGGCAACAGCCCGGCTCACGGGACAGACGACCGGAGCGGCTCTGGTAGCCCTGCTGTTCCATATCGACCCGGAAAACGGCTGCCATATCGCCCTGTTGCTTGCCGGAGGGTTTGCCCTGGCCGGTTCCGTCGTCAGCTTCTCACGGCTATCGCTCGCCCTGCCGCAGGGCCTTACCCGAAGCAAGGGAAAAGCCTGAATCCCGCCTCCGACACACTGTTTTGCGGATCCTCCCCTCCCTTTTCCCTATACCCAAAAGAGAGAAAAGACAACGCCACCGGCATCGCTCGTGCCCGGCAACAAAATCCGGAAGTGTGCTACGAACGAACACATAAATATCACCGCTTTCCCGAACACCCCGGGACACGCACCACATTGACAAAAATATCCCGACCGATAAAGAGCCCACTTATCACCAAGAAAAAACAGGCATATTGCATTATTCCGGATTATTTGCATCAGACTGCAAGGTCCGAAAATCCTCCTGCGACAGTATATCCGGAATCCCGAATCCATTTCCAAACCGCGTCAGAAAAGAGAAGCTGAACCTCTCAACGAAAAAGGAGAATCCATACCAACCCATTCATTCAATATGATCGCAAAATAAAAAGGATCGACCCGTAACGGGTCGATCCTTCACATATCTTGTCAGATCAAAGATATCTATTACAAATATCCCTGGTTCTGGCTACCGAAATTCGGGTTCTGCGTCATCTCGCTATTCGGAATCGGCCATACGAACTTCGGGCTACCAGCAGTCTGTTTCATAGTCTGCAAATAAGACACCTGGTCAACCAAAGGAGCAAGTTTGGCATTGATATCACGTTTGAAACCTTGTCCCCAGCGCTTCAGGTCGAAAAGACGCGTACCCTCGGCAAGCATCTCGCGGCCGCGCTCTTCCTGAATAGCATTGAAAAGTCCAGATATCTTCGTGCCGTCAAGCAACGTAACATCATCCTTCACATCATCCGCCGTAAGGGCTGTCAGACCACGGGCCGTACGCAACTGGTTCAGCGGATCCAAACCTTTAGCAGGGTCCAAACGATACTGCGCCTCGGCATCGACCAGATACATTTGGGAGATACGGAACATCTTAGGTCTGTTGCGATAAACCAACGTAGTCGTATTGGTCTGGAAATTCTTGTTACCGCGGAACTTACCAATAAGAACTCCGACCCCCTTATTTCCACTGATCGTAACATTGGCATTCTTAACAAGGAAAATATCCGTACGGAAATCGGCATCTTTGAACAACTTGACAATATGCTGCTCCGGAATATAGGTAGGAGCATAGAAGTATACCCCCGAATTCGGCTCCCAGCTACTGTTCAGATAGCTACCGAACGAGTTCACAGTCGTCATGGTCGTACGAAGTACCTCCAGTTGCAGAATATTCTCGGTAGAAGTATCCTCGCGCCACATTCTTTCGAGACCTTCAGCCGTTGTCACCAAAGGATAAGTTCCATAAAGAGACTGGGCATACTGGCTGGCCTCCGTGTACTGGTGGAGATGCAGTGCCAGCTCGGCGCGGAATGCGGTAATGGCATCTTTGGTCAGGTAAATCTGATCCGTCGGAGTACCCTGAGCAGTCACGGTTTTTTCAGCTTCTACGAGGTCTGCCTCTACGTTCTCATACAACTTTGCCAACGTACCGCGAGCCAGTTTCGCTTCCGGCTCCCACTCTTTCGGATAGGGAAGACCCAACTGATCAGCGGCCTTGTCCGGATCATAGTCCTCACAGAAAAGCAGCGCGGCACGGTGCATTACATAGGCGCGGAAGAAATACATCTCGCCTTTGTAAACATCCACTTTCTTTTGCTCGTCGGGAGTAAGATATTCATAAGCTGCATCCATATGACGGATCGCATAGTTGATATGCATCATCGTCGTATAATAACTGGACCAGAACGACGTTACATCCTGATCAGTGGGATACAAACGCCAGTTGAAAGAATAGATACCCTGATTACCGCTACCGATGCAAACATTCAGAACATCCACATAAAGGTCCGGTGTCGAGTAGAAACCACCGGAAAGGAGCGCTTTCAGGTCCACATAAACGTAACCTCTCACACCCTCGCAATATTCCATGGCGTACGCATCCTCGGGCCGGATCGCCGTTTCGGGGTCCATATCCAAGTCGCACGACGTCACAGAAAAGAGGGTAACGAATGCCAAAATCGAATTTATTATCTTTTTCATAGTCTAAGCCTTGTATTTATTTTTTTATAATGAACACTGAAAATTAGAACTTAAACTCAAGGCCGAAAGTGAACTCGCGCGTATTCGGATAAGTATCGACATCGACACCCTTCTCTGCAGCCTCAGGATCCAGGCCGTTATAGCCCGTCACAGTCCAGAGGTTACGGCCACCGACCCAAACCTTAAGGCCCTTGATGAACTTCGTCTTCTCCATAATATGGCTCGGGAGCGTATAAGCCAACTGGATATACTTCAGACGCAGGAACGAAGCCTTCTCAAGCATACGGCTGTCAAAATTGATCGCCTGGTCCAGACGGGGATATCTCGCCTGGTCGCCTTCCTGCTGCCAATAGTCCCATGCCAGGTCGCACTGGTTGAACTGGGAAGAGAGTCCCATATCGGCATTAGCAACGAAATACATCGTATTGTTGAGCGCGTAGTTGCCGTGAACCCAAGAGAAGTCTGCCGTCAGGCTGAGTCCCTTCCATGCGGCTGTCACACCGAAACCGCCGGTATAAGGCGCATAAAGCGAAGTACCCAGATTCACCAAAGCAGCCTGGTTGAAATTGGAAGTAATGCCGCCGTCTGCCGTAGTCCAGGTATCCAGACCGGTTTCAGGATCGACACCGCGCCACTCCTGCATTGTCCAAGTCGGGAACGGATCACCTACGCTGTAAGCCTGCAGACCGTTGCCCATATAAACGAATTCAAGACCCGGTTCCCAAAGATCGGTCAGCTGGTTCTTGTTGTAGTTGAAAGTCGCGTGGAAATTCACGAACCAGTCTTTCGAAGCGTAAATATCGTAGTTCAACGAAAGGTCGATACCGGAGTTGCGCATACCGCCGACGTTACCGGCACGACCGCTGTAACCACCTGACGGAGCCAACGGAATGGACATCAGCATATCGTTGGTTTGACGGCGATAGTATTCAATCGAAAGAGAGAGTTTTTTCCACAACTCAATATTGGCACCCACGGTCAGTGTATTCTGGCTTTCCCACATCAGGTCGGGGTTACCGATACCGGATACCATCCAAGTCGTGTAACCGCCGTAAGCCGAACCCGCAGCCATATATTGACGGTGGTTGTAGTCACCGATACCGGAGTTACCCTGTGTACCGTAAGACACTTTCAGACTCAAATCACTGATAGTCTGATTGTCGCGCAGGAACGTCTCATTCTTGATATTCCACATACCGCCGACAGCCCAGAAAAGCGCATTGCGGTTGTTCTCACCGAAACGCGAGCTTGCGTCGTTACGCAACAAACCGCTGATGAAATAACGCTCTGCGAAGTTATATTCAAGACGGCCAAATACAGAATTCGAAGCTGACTGTGCGATGCTGTAGGTCGGCAGACCGCCGGAAACTTCCGTACCCATCGCGATATTCAGGAAGCGCGAAGAGGTGATACCGATCGAAGCTACAGAGAAGCTGTTGTTATTCCGATAAAGAGTCTCCTCACCGAGCAGCGCCGTAAAGTTATGAACCTCATTCCAAGTATGCTTGTACTCGGCGGTATTGGTCCAAGTCCATTCATAGAAACGCTGGAACAGTTCACTGGCACTACCAGTACCGAACTTACCCGAAGGAGTAGGAGTTTCAGGGCTGGACGCACCGTGTGAACGCCAGTCAAAAGCATCCACAGCAAGAGAGGAGCGGATCGTCAGCCCCTTCACCGGAGTCAGTTCAATGAAAGCCATACCATTCATCGTAATACGATTCTGCCAGCGAGGCATATAGTCTGCAGTCATCAACGGGTTGATGGCTTGGGTAGCATCAAAGAAATTGAGCATCTGACCGTTATCGTCATAGAGAGGCTGGTAAGGAGGCGTAATCAACGATGCCATCACCGGGTTCGATACATACAGACTGCCCATCGATTCATTCGTATCAGCAACCGAACTGTGCTGATAACCCAAACCGAGGTTCAAGCCCAAACGCAGCCAGTTGTTAGCCCTGGTATCGATATTCGTACGGAAGTTGTAACGATCCAACTCCGAACCGGGCAGAATACCGGTCTTATTGGCATAGTTACCCGAGAAATAGTAAGAGGTCTTCGCCGAGCCGCCCGAAACCGACAGATCGACCTGATACATCGGCGCATTTCTCTCAAGAATCTCGTTCCACCACTTGTAGTCATTCATAGGATTATAGTTCTCATCCATGAACTTAGCCAGACCGAAATTACGGATAAAATATTGACGGCCGGACGCAATCTTATCAGGAGTCGTCAAGGCATCGCCCGACAAACGAACGGCAACAGCCGCACCGATATAATCCAACATCTCGTTCGCACTCATCATATTCAATTCAGGCGCTACGGCACTCGACATGGAGTATTGTCCCGTAAGCGTCACATCGACACTCTCCTGGTTGCGACGACCGGTTTTGGTCTGCACATAGATAACACCGTTGGCAGCACGCGAACCGTAGATCGAAGTCGCCGAAGCGTCCTTGAGGACGTTCACCGAAGCGATATCGTTCTGGTTGATCGTCTGCAGCGTCGAAGCCTGAATCGGCGCACCGTCCAACAGAATCAGCGGCGACGTATCGGCACCCATAGAACCCAGACCATGAATACGGATCGAAGAAGTCGAAGTCAACTCACCGTTACCGGTCATAATCTGAAGACCGGCTACCTGACCCTGCAAAGCGTCCACGACGTTGGTGCTGGGACGGTTTTCGATCTTCTCGGACTTCACCTGATCTACAGAACCAATCACCGAACCGATCTTCTTACCCGTACCATAACCGATCACCACGACATCCTCGATGCCCGTAGCCTCTTCCCCGAGAGTCACGTCGATATGCGTCTTACCGGCTACGCTCACCTTCTGGGTTTCGTAACCGATAAAAGAGATCGAGAGCGTCGCATTGGCGGGAACCGTCAATGTAAACTGCCCGTCTCCTCCGGTCGTCGTACCGGCAGACGTACCCTCTGCCACAACCGTAGCACCGATGATAGGTTCTCCCTTCTCATCGGTAACCGTACCCGTCACCTGCTTGTTTTGCGCAAGAGCCAACGAACAGAAACTCAGTACAGTAATTAACGATAGTACAATTTTCTTAATCATAAGCGTTAATTTAAAAATTGAGTTTGAAATAAAAAGTTCCGAGCAAATATAGAAATTAATTGCTTCATAAGCAAATAACCGTATTCAAAATAATCAAAAAAAGCACGTATATTCGGATTTATCTCCTTTCAAATCCCATATTGACCAATTTAAGATCTGACCGGCGCGGAAAAGCCATTTGCCCGACAAAGCAGCGGAAAAATACCGGTTTTACACCCCGCTCTTATTCGACACCTTATAATATATAAAATTCGGCAGCAATGGATCGAAACGATTTTTTTCGTATCTTCGCGCCGAATCAAAACCTAAACAATTTATGGCTTTTACAGAAATATTACCCGGAATACACTACGTCGGCGTCAATGACCGCACCACGACCCGTTTCGAATCGCTGTGGTCGCTTCCTTACGGCGTTTCCTACAACTCATACCTGGTCATCGACGAAAAAGTCGCTCTGATCGACACGGTCGAAGTATCGTTCGGCGAACAGTTCATCGACAATATCCGCGCGATCCTGAAAGACCGGCCGATCGATTACCTGGTGGTCGATCACATGGAGCCGGACCACTCCTCTTCGATCAAAACCCTGCGCCTGCTCTACCCCGAGATGCAGATCGTGGGCAATGCCAAAACCCTTCAGATGCTCGACGGATATTACGGCATCCATACCCTCACCCGGGAAGTCAAAGAGGGCGAAAGCATTTCGCTCGGCCAAAAAAACCTCTCGTTCTATATGGCGCCGATGGTTCACTGGCCCGAAGTGATGGTCACTTATTGCCCCGAACACAAGGTACTCTTCTCGGCGGATGCGTTCGGCACGTTCGGTGCCCTGAACGGCGGTATCCTGGACAGCCAGCTTTCGCTGGACCATTTCTGGGACGAGATGCGCCGCTACTACGCCTGCATCGTGGGCAAATACGGCGCCCCCGTACAGAAAGCCCTCCAAAAACTGAGCGGCCTTCCCATCGAAACGATCTGCTCGACGCACGGCCCCGTATGGCAGCAGGAAATCGGGCGCGTAATAGGTATCTACGATCAGTTGAGTCGCTACGAAGGCGAACCGGGTGTGGTGATCGCCTATGGTTCGATGTATGGCAATACGGCCCAGATGGCCGAGAAAATCGCTCGGGAGCTGACCGTACAGGGTGTAAAAAACATCATCGTTTACAACCTTTCGTATGCCGACATTTCGAATGTCATCCGCGACATTTTCAAATACGACACGCTGATCGTGGGTTCTCCGACCTACAACGGCGAACTCTTCCCCGAAGTCGGGTCCCTGCTGCAAAAAATCAGCGAACGTTGCATTCCCTGCCGGAAATTCGCCTATTTCGGCTCCTATACCTGGGCTGGAGCAGCGGTACGCCTGCTGGGAGAATTCGCCCAGAAAATGAAATGGGAGGCCATCTGCCAGCCGACAGAAATGAAACAGGGATACGACGATCAGGGGGCACAATGCTGCACGGCACTTGCCAAAGCCATTGCCGAAAAAATCCGGTAGAAAATCCCGATTCGTCCGCAATAAACAGGGACGGTGCCGTCATTGGCACCGTCCCTGTTTAGTTTCTATCTCTTTCTGAGTCTTGCGACCGCGGCACAAGCCCCTATTTCATCACCTTTACGACCGCCTTTTTGATCCGTCCCCGACCGATCATCGGAGCATGGGCGTCCTCGGGACCGAAAACGACGAACTGTCCGGGCCTGATCCCGACGAAAAGCTGCGGCCGGTCTGCAAAAAACCGAATGTCTTCTTCCGCATCGAAAGGCCCCCGGGGGACACGGCACTCCCGACGCTCCCGCCAACCCATCGTTTCGACTTCGCCGGCAATCAATACCTGTACGTCGATATATTTATCGTGCACCTCCAGCGAAGCCTCCTCTTCCCGTTTGAGCTCCCCTTCTGTCACTTTCATAAAAATTTCAGCTCCTTCGATCTCGTACCGCCCCGGCTCAAGAGTATTCAAATCGGCCGCAGCGAGGTATTCCAACGCCCGCTTCAACCGGGAATCGGCCCCGCAATAAAAAGCCCAGTTTCTCAATGAATCCAAAATCATAACAACAACTATCTTTTGACCGGCCTCAACCGGACCACGACCGGATAGTGATCCGACAAATCCACATCGTACAAAACCTGGTAATCGAGACACTCCAAATCTTCGGAATAGAGGACGTAATCGATCCGCAAAACATCCATGAATCCGCGAAAGGTATAGGAATACCCCTTACCGCTCGCCCGGAAAGCATCGTCGAGGTCTTGTGCCATCACCCGATAGGTATAGGACATAGGCGTATCGTTAAAGTCACCGCAAACGATCTTACAGCCCGGAGTCGCAGCGATCGCCCGAGCGATCGTGTCCGCCTGTGCCGCCCGCAACATGCTGTTGTCGCGGAACCTGCGGAAGATATTCTTGATTTTCGCTCCGCCAGCGGTATCCGTAAGAAACTGATGCTCCGAAAGATACTTATCGTCATGCACGGTAATTGCGGTCGAATGCAAGTGGTTGTTAAAGATCCGAATCGTATCGTCCCCCACCAGCAGATCCACCCATACCGACTGCCCGTCCTGCTTCATAGGACCCAATATCGAATGAGATTTTCCGAGGATCCGGTATTTGGTATAAAGCGCCAGCGGAAATACAGGATCCCGTCTGTTCCCCTCCATAACCACCGTACGATCGTAATCGGATAACAGCGAATCCAACTCTTCGGCCTTGCTCGAGGTACGGTTGAACTCCTGTAAGCAGACAATATCGGGATTCACACGGCGGATCACCTCCGTCACCCCGTCGAAACTCCACTGTCCCCGGTCGTTATAAAAACTGCGAACATTGAAAGTCAGCAGGGTGATCGCCCCCCGGCCGAAGCTCGTCTCTTCACCGTAATGACGGCGCAACTCCGGCTTCAGGAAGAGCGGCACCTTGAAAAGGCCCGCCAGCAACAGTACGACAAGCGGAAGGGCAATGCGCCACCGCCACCGAATGATCCAGTACAACGTCACCAGCAGGGTGATTACATAAACCGCCGGAGCGACCAACCCCAGCACCGGAAAAATCCAGGTTCGCCCCGGGTGCACGAACGGTGCCAGCAGCGTTACGATCATGGCCGCACCCGTCGCGACCGAAAGGATCAGCATCACCCCGTTGAACACGCTGCCCGGCAAACTTTTCCGACGTTTCCGGGAAGCACCGTGTCTGTAATCGTCGTAATACTCCCTGCTCATCGATCAATAGCGGATCACCCCTTTGTGTTTCCAATAATAGAGCAGCAGGAATCCCCACAACATACCGCCGACATGGGCGAAGTGGGCGACACCGTCCATCCGGCCCGAAATGCCGAAGAAAAGTTCGATCACGCCATACACGACCACGAACCACTTGGCTTTCATCGGAATCGGCGGAATGAGCAGCATGATGACCGCATTGGGGTGCATTACGCCGAAAGCAAGCAGCAGACCGAACACGGCACCCGAAGCTCCGACCGTCGGCACCATCAGGGCCATCATACCGACATTGCCATAGCGGTATTCCAGCCAGCCGACCAACAGTTGCAACACCCCGGCACCGACGCCGCACACCATGTAGTAGGTCAGAAAGCGCTTCGACCCCAACTCGTATTCGAGCGTACGACCGAACATCCACAAGGCGAACATATTGAAAAACAAGTGGGAAAATCCACCGTGCAGAAACATATAAGTCACCAACTGGTAGGAATGGAACAACGGACTCTCGACGTTGAAAAGCGCCAGCGCCCCGACGATTCTGTTCCCGACAGGCAGCAGCTCGGTCGCAAGAAGCATCAACGCATTGATGATAATCAGGTTCAGCACTACGGGAGGCGTCGAAGAAAAATAGCGGCTATTATTCATAGACAAAGTAAGATTTAGATGCAAATGTAACGATTATATCCCTTCCGGCAACCTCTCAACCAAGTTTATTGCGGATTTCTTCCAGTGTGATTTTGGCCATGACCGCCTTGCCCGAAGGCGTGAAGCTGACATTCCCGCCTTCGCAGAGCTGCCCCAGCAGAGATTCGGCCTCCTCCGTCGAAATCGTACGGGACATGCTGCGGGCTCCGCTGCAAGCCATGACAGCGGCGATCTTCTCGCGCCGCAATGCCTGAACGTCCACAGGCACGGCGAACTCCTGCAGCAATTCGTAAATCAACCGGTCGATCGTATCGTGCGGAATGTCGGCCGGAACGCCCTTTACCTCGACGGCTCCGCCGCCGCAAAACTCCAGGTCGAAACCCAACGCCGCGAAATCGACCGCATTCTCCTCGAGCAACGCATATTCGTTTTCCGAAAACGCGAGACGCTCCGGGAAAAGGAGCTGCTGGCTGACCGACGATCCGTTGGTCAGGAGCAGCAGGTAATTGTCGTACAACACCCGTTCCCGCGCCCGGCGCAGGTCCACGACCACCCACTTGCCGCCGTACAGCGCCGAGGCATACCCGTTGCCGAGCACCGTCACACCGCTGAAACAAGCCGCAGGATCGTCCATCAGCCGTTGTTGCACCGGTTCCCCGGCAGAAGGAATGAACTCCATTTCGGTCGGAGCGAACCCGGCAGAAGGGATCATCTCGTCGTATCGATCCTCCGCCCCCACACCCTTTCCGGCAGGCATCTCCCCGTCGTAAGGAGCGTCGAAGCCCGAAAAATCCACGTCGGGCATCCGTTCCGACACATCGGAAGCGTAATCCGCACGAAAAGGGTTGTAACTCTCGTTCGACATCGCCTTGGGTTCACGGTAAACGGCCCCTTTGGTCAGCACCGGAATCTCGACGCTGTCCGTCTGATCGAAATCCATGAGCGGCACCGCTCCCGTCTTGGCGAGAGTTTCCCGCACGGCAGCGTTGATGATCTGCCACACGGCCTCTTCGTCAGCGAACTTGACTTCGGTCTTCTGGGGATGGACATTGACGTCGATCCGCGAAGGGTCGATCGTCAGGTAGAGAAAATAGGAGGGCGAACAGGCATCGGGAATCAGCTTCTCGTAAGCCTTCAGGATCGCCTTGAAAAAATAGGGGGAGCGGAAATAACGCCCGTTCACGAAAAGATACTGTTCCGAACTATTGCTCTTCTTGGCGGCAGCGGGACGGCCCACGAAGCCCGTCACCCGCACGATCGACGTGTCGGCATCGACTTCCAGCAGGTTCTGTTTGATATGACGCCCCACCACATCGACGATCCGCGAAGCCAGCGAAGCAGCGGGCAACCGATAGAGCGGCTGATCGTTCATCAGCAATTCGAACCCCACCTGCGGATTGCAGAGCGCGACCCGCTGAAACTCGGACTTGATCTGCCCCGTGGAAGTCGTACTCTTTTCGAGGAACTTACGGCGGGCAGGCACGTTGTAGAACAGATTGCGCACATAAAACTGCGACCCCACAGGACAAGCCGCGAGGGTCTGCGAAACGAACTCACCGCCATTGACCGTCGTGAGCGTACCCACTTCATCCTCCGCCTGGCGCGTACGCAGCTCCACCTGCGACACGGCGGCGATCGACGCGAGCGCCTCGCCCCGGAAGCCGAACGTCTTGAGCGCATAAATATCGTCCAGCGAAGAGATCTTGCTGGTAGCATGCCGGTCGAAAGCCATGCGGGCGTCGATGGGCGACATGCCGCAACCGTCGTCCACGATCTGAATCAGCTCCTTGCCGCCGTCTCGGAAATTGACCTTCACGCTGCGGGCTCCGGCATCGATCGCGTTCTCCATCATCTCCTTCACCACCGACGACGGACGGTTCACCACCTCACCGGCGGCAATCTGGTTCGCAACGACCTCGGGCAGTAATTTGATACGATCAGCCATTACTCCTCATAATCGTTAGGGACGACCGTAATCGGAGTGTAGGGATTGAACTCCTCGGTCTGCGGGGTTTTGGGTTTCTGCATGTCGGAAATGAACGCGACCACACGCGGATAGCCGAACACCAAGAACAAAAGCACCAGCACGACCAGTACGACCATCATCCACATACGGCCGGAGCCTCGCGACATCTCTTCGCGGCGGCGGGCTGCCCGGGCCTGGCTTTGCGTACGGATATACTGTCCCGGCTTATACTCTTTGCCCGCATCCTCGGCCCGTTCGCCGCGCAGCTCGGCACGACGCCGGTCGCGCTCCTCTTTCTCGGGATCGTAGTAGCGCGGCAGGTAGTTGAATTTATTGGCGTGTTTCTTAAACGGCGTAAAACCGGACATAAAATTCTGTTTTTTAAGGTGAAGACAGCAGCGGCCCGGGCGAGGCTCCGAACAGACGAATTGCATCGGCCCGCTTCATCGTCATCCGCAAAAAATACGGGGCCCGCAACACGTCGTGTTACGCCCGATCGGAATGCAGCCGTCCAAACCGGTTATTTCTTCGGTAAAGATACGAAAAACTCCCGGAATAACCAGCCATGTCACTCCGGGAGCTCTCACTTTTCGACCGGAAATTACCGGAAGAAACTCTTCATCCTGTCGAAAATGTTGTGTCCTTTGGACGCCTCGGCCCGCTGGAAGGAAGGCTGTGCGGCCAGTTGCTCCACCAACCGCTTCTCCTCGGCATTGAGCTTGGCGGGGACCGTAACATCCACCACGACCAGTATATCGCCGCGTCCGTAACCGTTCACGTCGGGCAAGCCCTTGCCGGCCAGCCGCAGCACCTTGCCCGCAGGCGTACCCGGTGCGATCTTGATCCGCGCCCGGCCATCGACCGTCGGAACCTCGACCGAACCGCCGAGCAAAGCCGTCGGAACCGTAATATTCAGATTATGGATCAGGTCGTTTCCGTCGCGCAGCAATTCCGGATTCCGCTCCTCCTCGATCACCACCTGCAAATCACCGTTCACACCGCCGTGACGAGCCGCATTTCCCTTGCCCGACACCGTCAATACCATTCCATCGCCCACACCGGCCGGAATCCGAATCTCCACCACCTCGGAGCCTTTGATCGTCCCTTCGCCCTTGCACTCGTCGCAGGGATTGGTAATCACCTTGCCCGTACCGCCGCACGTGGGACACACGCTCTGGGTCTGCATCCGACCGAAAAAGGTATTTTCGACACGATTCACATACCCCGCTCCGTTGCAGGTCGAACAAGTCGAATAGGAGTTGGCGTCCTTGGCTCCCGTACCTCCGCATTTAGGACAGGCGATCTGCTTGTTGATCTTGAGCTTCTTGACCGTTCCGGCAGCGATCTCCGCCAGGGAGAGCTTCACCCGCACACGGATATCCGTACCACGGCTTACGCGACGGCCGCCGCTCGAAGAGGTCCGATAACTTCCGCCGCTGAAATGACCCCCGAAAATATCGCCGAACTGCGAGAAGATGTCCTCCATCGAGAACCCGCCGCCGAATCCGCCGAACCCGCCGCCGGCTCCGGCCGCACCGCTCATTCCGGCATGGCCGAACTGATCGTATCTGGCTCGCTTTTCGGGATTGGAGAGCACATCGTACGCCTCGGCCGCCTCCTTGAACTTCTCCTCGGCCTCCTTATCCCCCGGATTCTTGTCCGGGTGATACTTGATAGCCGCCTTTCGGTAAGCTTTCTTTATCTCATCCGCGTTGGCGTTCTTCGCCACGCCAAGCACTTCGTAGTAATCTCTCTTTTCTGCCATAGTATTCGAATGCCGGACTTCGATTCCGGCTCAATATTCTTTTTCAATAGTCGTATTTTCACACTCTACGCTCGGCACAATAGTGCGCGACGGAGCAACTCCGCGCCCGTTAAACGAAAACGCCCGTTACTCTCCGACGACCACTTTCGCAAAACGCAACACCTTGTCGCCCATCTTGTAACCGGGCTGTACCACATCGACGATCTTGCCCTTCTTCTCCTTCCCGGCATCGAAACGGGCAACCGCCTCGTGGTGATCGGTATCCAACTCCAGTCCGAGCGCCTCGATCTCCTTCACATTCTGTTTCTTGAGCGTTTCCCTGAACTTCTGTGCGATCAATTTCACACCCTCACGAAGCGCCTCCAGGTCATTGCTCTTCTCGATCGCTTCCAGCGCCCGCTGCAAATCGTCCATCAGAGGCAGAAAATTCTTCACGCACTCGGCGCTTCCGCTCTGCACCAGCTCCATCTTCTCCCGCAGCGTGCGCTTGCGGAAATTGTCGAACTCGGCCTGCAAACGCAGGTACTTGTCCTGCCACTCCGCAATCTCCGCCTCCCAGTCGCGCGAAGGCAACTCCTCCGAAGCCGCTTTCGGTGTATTCCTATCCCCTGCCATTGTGTCAGCATCGGCAGAGCTTTCATCTGTCACATTGGCACACGGCTCCCCGTCGCAGGAGGGATACCCATCGCCCGCCGCGAAGCCTTCGTCGCCGCCAACCGCTTCATTATAAACCTTTTCCTTGTCCATATCTGATGTATTATTTGATTTTCCACTCCTCTATTGTCCAAAATATATACCAACCGGCAGAAGCATCAGCCCAAAATGAAAATTGCAGGCCGTTTATCCATTTCCGGCAGCAGGGCCGAGCGCCACTCACGAACCGTCAGCGTGCGGATATACTCCTGCGGCGAGGTAATATCGACGGCCAGCGTAAGCCGCGTATCGGGGGCGCATACCTCGAGCAACTGCCCGAGCAGCTTCGCATTCCGGTAAGGAGCCTCGATAAAAACCTGCGACTGCCTCTCGCCGGTCGCACGCCGTTCCAGCGTCCGGATCGCCCGGGCCCGTTCGGGCGGTTTGACCGGCAGATAGCCGTTGAAGGCGAACGACTGTCCGTTCAACCCCGACGCCATCACTGCCAGGATGATCGACGAAGGACCGATCAAAGGCACCACGCGGATTCCGAGCCGGTGACACCGGGCCACCGCCAGGGCCCCGGGATCGGCCACTCCCGGCACACCCGCCTCGGAGATCACTCCGGCAGAACGCCCCGCAAGAATCGGACGCACCATCTCGTCCACAGCCCGGGCATCGGTCGTATGCTCGTTCAGCTCCCGGAACTCCAGGCTGTCGATCGGACGGCCGAAGCCCGCCTTCGACAGAAAACGCCGCGCCGAGCGGACATTCTCCACGATGAAATAATCCAGCGAGTCGATCACGGCCCGGTTCGCCGCCGGCAGCACGTCCCACACGGGCGTATCCTCGGCGATCGGACACGGAATCAGGTAAAGCGTACCCGGCTGTCCCGGTTTTCGTTCCTGCGACATATCTTCATTCCATTTATCGAAAACCCCGCCTCTGCCACCGCCCCGGCATCCGGCTCCGTCGGGATTCTCTTTTTTACTCTTTGCTGTAAATCCGTTTCACACGGCCCGACACGGAGGTCATCACCTCGTAAGGGATCGTATCGAGTACGCGGGCCATATCTTCGGGCGTATTGCCCGGCACCGCGGAGAAGATCACCACCTCGTCCCCCTCCTCCACGCCGGGAATGTCGGTCACGTCGATCATACAACTGTCCATGCAGACGCGGCCCACGATCGGCGCGGGCCGCCCCGCGACCAGCATCGACCACCGGCCGCACCCCAGATGACGGTCCAGTCCGTCGGCATACCCCATCGGCACGGTGGCCGTCACGCTGTCACGCGTCAGCTTCCCCGCCCGGCCGTAACCGACGGCTTCGCCCGCCGACAGGTGCTTGAGCTGCACGATACGGCTTTTGAGCGTCGAAACGGGTTTCAGCTCGTCGTTATGCTCGAAGCCGAAACCGTAAAGTCCCAACCCCAGACGGCACATGTCGAACTGCGCCTCGGGGAAACGCTCGATCGCCGCCGAATTGGCCGTATGGCGAAGCACCGGATAGGGAAGCGCCGCAGCCAGACGGCCGCTCATACGGTCGAAACGGGCGATCTGCTCCCGCGTATAACGATCCTCCTGGGGCATATCGGAACAGTTCAGGTGCGAAAAGATCGTAGCGACCTTCACCGACGGAGTTTCGCCCAGCGTTTCGGTCAGCATATCCAACTCCCCTTCCATAAAACCCAACCGGTGCATGCCCGTATCGAGCTTGATATGGATCGGGTAACTCTCCTCTCCGACCCGTTCGACGGCTTTCGAAAAAAACGCCAGCGAACGGAAATTGTATATTTCGGGCTCCAGCCGGTGAGCGACCATCAGATCGAAACTGCCCTCGTCGGCATTCAGAACGACGATCGGCATTCTAATTCCCCGCTCGCGGAGCAGCACCCCTTCGTCGGCGAAAGCTACGGCCAGGTAATTGACCCCCTGATGCTGGAGCATCTGGGCCACCTCGAAATCCCCGGCGCCGTAGCTGGCCGCCTTGACCATCGCCACGAGCCGCACCCCGGGACGGAGCCGCGCACGGAAATAATTCAGGTTGTGGATCATGGCATCGAGATCGACCTCCAATACCGTCGTATGGCTCTTGCGTTCGAGCGCATGACTCACCCGCTCGAAGTGGCTGTCACGGCTGCCCTTGATGAGCACCACGCGCCCGGCCACATCGTCGCGGCGCAGGTTGCGCAGCAGCTCGTCGGTCGTGCGGTAAAAGGCGCTGTCGCAGGCGAAATTCGCCCCGGCATTTCGAATACGGTCTCCCACGCCGATCAGACGGCTCACTCCGGCGGCGGCCACCAGACGGGCCACTTCGCCGTAAAGCACTCCGTCCTCGACGCCGCTCTGCTCGATATCCGAAAGAATAAGTGTCATGGGACGGCCGGCGGCCATATTATGCAGGTAGTCGAGCGCAATGGAGAGGGAGTTGATGTCCGAATTGTAAGCGTCGTCGATCAGCAGCGAACCGTTGATTCCCTCCTTCAACTCGAGGCGCATCGCCACGGGCCGAATCCGGCCGAAATCGGGGTCGGGAAAGCCCATCACCCGACAGAACGCCCCGACCAACTGGGCATCGACACGCCCGGCCCCGCTCTCCAGAACCCCTGCGGGCAACTGCTCCGGCAGCGGATATTCCGCAGCGTCCTGCAACTGCCGGCCGCCGTATAACGTGCGGATCATCCGTTCGAGCAGGGAGGAGCCACCATGATAAATAATGGTTCGCGCTCCCTTCGCCAACACCAACTTTTCGGCACTCTTCTCCTCGAGCGAGGTGAAATTTTCCTGGTGCGCCTCGCTGATCGAAGTGAAAATCACCGTATCGGGGCGGATCATCCGCTCCAGACGCACCATCTCCCCGGGACAGGAGATCCCCGCTTCGATCAACGCCAACTCCTCGTCCCCTTCGATCATCAGCAGCGAGAGCGCCACGCCCAACTGCGAATTATAACTTTTCGGCGACCGGAAATATTTGACGCCGGCAGGAATCTGCTGGGCGATCCATTCCTTGACCACGGTCTTCCCGTTCGAACCCGTGATACCGACCACGCGCCCCTTGAACCGAGTCCGGTGATGGGCCGCAAGCTGTTGGAGGGCAGCGATGGCGCTCGGAACCACCACGCAGCCGCAACCGGCCGGAAGTTGCGTCTTCCGCTCCGCAAGAAATGCCTTCACATCCCGGCGAACCATCTCGCCAATAAAGGCGTGGGAGTCGTGATTGGTACCTTTCATGGCCACGAACAGCGGCTCCTCGCCGAACGAACAGTTGCGGCTGTCGGTAAGCACCCGTGCCACCGGCAAATCCTCCCCGATGAGTTCGCCCCCGCAAATGCGGGCGATTTCCGATAACATGTATTTCATGTCGTATCTTTCCTTTACATAACTGCCGTCAATCCATACGCAGAGTCACCACCGTAATCCCCGCTCCGCCCCGGTCGGCGTGTTCGTCCGCAGCCCGTTCGACCTCCGGCACCGTGCGCAGATAACGGCGGATCTCCTCCTTGAGCGCCCCCGTCCCCTTGCCGTGCAGGATCGTGACCGTACCGACGCCAACCATGATCGCGTCGTCGATAAAATCCCGCACCTCCTCCAATGCTTCGGCGGCACGCAGGCCCCGCACATCGATATGATCCTTGAAATTGAGCTTGCGGGCCGACACATCGACCGATACCACCGTGCGCGGCTGCACGGGCCTGGTCGCCTGCTTGAATTCGGCGCCCGAGATCACGACGAGCGAACTTCTATCCACCGTCGTAAGAATCTGTCCGAATGCCACCTGCGCCTTCCGGCCCTTGATCGAAAGCACCACGCCGGGAATGTCCTGCCCGGCGATCTTCACCTTCGAGCCGACCTCCGCCTCGCGGGGTTTCTCCGGCACGGCAGGCTGTGCGACCTCCGGAGTCTCGCCGGCCTGCTGTCTGCGCTCGGCACGACGCTGGCGGCGGCGTTCGAGTTTCTCCATTTCGCGGGCCACCCGTTCGTCGTGCGCCGCATCCGCTGCATCCGTCCTCTCCACCCTGTCCCGAAAATCGTTCAACTCCTTACGGGCCAACTGGGTAAGCTCCTTCTCGGCCTGCGCTTCGCGGATCGTCCGAATCGTATTCTCAATCTGACGGTTGGCGTCGGCGATCATCCGCTGCGCCTCCTCCTTGGCCTTTTTCAAGATTTCCGAGCGCTCCTGCCGGATGCGCGAAAGCTGGTCGGCATAGGTCTGTTCCAGCTCCTCGACCTTGCGGTCGGCGATCCGGATACGGTCGCGCTTCTGCTCCCAGTAATGTTTGTCACGGGCGATTTCACGCAACTGTTTCTCGAGGTTGATATGATCGCTGCCGGCCTTTTCGCCCGCATCGCGGATAATATCCTCCGGCAACCCGATCTTGCGGGCGATCTCCACCGCGAACGAACTGCCCGGCTTGCCGATCTCGAGCCGAAACAGCGGCCGGATATTCTGCACGTCGAACATCATCGCTCCGTTGGCAATTCCCTCAGTGTTCGACGCATAATATTTGATGTTGGCATAGTGGGTCGTAATCACCCCGTAACAGCCTTTGCTGCGGAGCCGATCGAGGATCGACTCCGCGATCGCCCCGCCGATGATAGGCTCCGTACCCGAGCCGAACTCGTCGATAAGCACCAGCGTCCGGTTCGAAGCTCCGGCGAGCATGTTCTTCATATTGAGCAGGTGCGACGAATAGGTCGAAAGATCGTCGTCGATCGACTGCTCGTCCCCGATGTCGATCATCAGGTTGCGGAACAGGGGCAGCTCCGAATTCTCCGATGCCGGAACCAGGAATCCGCACTGGAACATATATTGGATGATGCCCGTAGTTTTCAGACACACCGACTTGCCGCCGGCATTCGGCCCCGAAATCACCAGGATATGACGCCGTTTGTCGAGTTGCAAATCGAGCGGCACGACCTCCTTGCCCTGCGCCCGGAGCGTCTGCTGCAACAAGGGATGCCGCGCATTGCGCAGCACCAGCCGGTCGTCCGTCGAAACGATCGGTTTCACCGCTCCGTTGGCAACGGCCCAGCGGGCTTTGGCACGGATCATATCCAGATCCGAAAGATAGTCGCCGATCAGCGCGATCCGATCCGCTTCGGGGCGGATCGAGTCGGTGAAAGCCGAAAGGATCCGCACGATCTCGCGCCGCTCGGCGTACTCCAGCTCCTTGAGTTCGTTATTGATTTCGACAACCTCGACCGGCTCGACGTAGAAGGTCTTGCCCGTGGCCGATTCGTCGTGGATGAAACCCTGCAACTTGCGTTTATTGGCCGCTGCGACCGGAATCACCGCCCGGCCGTCGCGGATCGAAAGCATCGCGTCGGCCTCCACGATACCGGCTTTCTTGGCATTCGACAACACCTGCTGCAGGCGTTTGGCGGCCTGTCCCTCCCGTTCGCGGATCATCCGCCGGATCTGCTGCAACTCCGGCGAAGCGTCGTCCCGGATCTTGCCGTACTGATCGACGATACCGTCGATCGCCCGAACGATCTCCGGGAAAGCCTCGATCCCCCGGCTGCGGAACCGCAACTCGGGGTACAACTCCTCTCCCCGCCCCAGGATAAAACCGGCGATCGCCCCCGCCGAAGCCAGCGCCCGGCGCAGCAACACGACCTCCTCGACTTCGAGGAAACTGCCTTCGATCTTCAGTTTGGAAAGGATATAATCGACATCGACGAACTCGTCGTCCGGAAAGTCCCGTTCCATCTCCAGCAGACGGCGCATCTCGTCCGCCAGCGCCAGCCGCCGCTCGACATCGGCCTGCGAAGTGCTGAATTGTTCGGCGCACAACCTTTCCCGGCCGCCGCGAATCGTACACAACGCCGCGACCTGCTCGCGCAGCCGGTCGAAACCGACTTTCTGTTCAAAGTTCGCCGGATAGATCATCTCACAGAGAAAACATTCGAAACTATCGGGCCGCTTTCAGGGCCTTGAGCGAATCGCGCCGGGCATGTTTCGCCTCTTTTTCCTGCTGCTTGCGGTCGGCCTTTTCGGGATCGCGGCCGAACAGCGAGAAATGGACGTAACGGGCAGGATGGGCCTGCAAGTTGGCCAGCAGCGACGCCAAGTTCGCAGTCGCCTCGTTGAGCGATTCGTACAGACGGGGATCGCTGACGAGCTGCCCGACAGTCCCCTCCCCGGCATTGACACGGGCCAAGATCGCATTGAGGTTCATCAGAGTCGAATCGAGCGCCCCGGCCAGATTCTCACGCTGTATTTGGTCGGTAAAATTGCTTAAATTCAGGATAATACTGTCCATACGCGGAGAGTTCTCGCCGAGCATCTCCGAAAAACGGGTCAAATTCGCTACGGCGCTCTCCAGATTCGCACGCTGCGACAGCAACATACCGTTTACGCTGCCCGTAATCGAATTCAGGTGCGACATCGTACCTTCGATATTCGCGGCGTTCTGCTCCATAATCAGATTCAGGTTATCCATCGTGCGGCTCAAATCCCCCACGACCTGCGACATCTTCTGCTTGAAAAATTCGAGTTCCGAACCCGCCATATCCATCAGGCCCTTGCTGCGGCTCGAACAGAGGGTGTCCCCGGATTGCAGGTAGGTCCCGGCATCGCCCAGAGCGATTTCGATCGCTTTGGCGCCCATGATGCTGTTGCTGTAGATCCGGGCTTCGGAATTGGACGGAATCCGGTATTTCCGCTGGATCGTCAGTTGAAGTACGACCTCGTTACCGATCGAAGGATCGAACGAAATATCCGTCACGGCTCCCACCTTCACGCCCCGGATCAGAATCGGCGAAGCGTTCTGCACGCCATCGACCTGGTCGTAAGCGGCATAATAGACCGCGTTGCGACTGAAGATGTCGAACCCCTTCAGAAAGCGGATACCCGCCCAGAGGGCGCCGATCATCAGCACGGCGAAAATGCCGATCTTAACTTCTCTTCTCATATACCTGTTTTTTTCGTTTTATTTACTGTACGATCCGGTCGCCCCGACAACTCACCACGAACGCATCGCGGAACTCCCTGCGCACCTCGGCCAACTTGGCTTCGGCCTGCTTGCGGGTATCGAAACGCCCCACACAATACTTATACCTGAACCGGCCGCCGGTAACGAACTCCGTGACTTTTCCCCGGTAACTTTTGAACTGCCGGTCCTTGGGCGGCACGCGCTTGGCGCTGGCGATCAACTGCACGGCATAAAACGTCTTCTCCTGTTCGGCTTTCCCGGTTTTGACACTACCCTTATCCGCTTTGTCCGAAGCGGCAGCCGAAGCCGGCTCTGCGACATCGGCATCGGCCTGTTCGTAAATGGCATCGTCATCGACAAGCAGCGCACCCCGAACGAAAGCGACGTAATCCTTCACCGCATCGCACAGCGCACGTGCGATTTGAGCCTGCCCCTTCGCCGAATTCATATAAGCGTACTCCTCCGAATTGGAAAGGAAACCTATCTCGGTCAGGATACCGGGCATATCGGTAGCGTAGAGCACTTTGAGCGGCTGTCGCTTCACACCGCGATTGTGCCGCCCGGACTTGACGTAATGTTTCTGCACCAGACGGGCCATCGCTTCGCTGTATTCACCATAGGTGAACTGCAGGTTCTGGATATAAGCCCGAACGATCGCCGCCGTCTTCTCGTTCGACATATCGAGCAGCTCCTCCTGGTTGTTATAATAGAGGGCCCGCTCGTTGGCGTTCTTCTCCAGCGGACTCTCACCCATAATCAGGGTCTCGACTCCCCGTGCCGACGCCGATGCCGCAGCATTGGTATGGATCGAAATGAACAGGTCGCCGCCCGCCTTGTTGGCGATATCGGCCCGAGCCTGCAAATCCTGGGTCAGACTTTCGGAAAACTGCTTGTCCGTCTTACGCGTGTAAACCACTTTCAACTGGGGGATCTCCTTCTCGATCAAGGCCCCGAGCTTCAGAGCGATCTGAAGGTTGAGATCTTTCTCATAAACGCCTCTGTAATGAGCTCCCGGAAACTTCGGCCCCCCGTGCCCGGCATCGATTACGACGACCCGCACGCCCTGTGCAATATTCTGCGCGGCAACTCCGTTGAAAGAGAGTGTCGCAATCAAAAACAGGGCAACAAGAAAAAGCGATTTCCGCATAGCAAAAGTGGCTGAAAATTTAACGGTTCTGAATTTTTTACCTATATTTGCCGGATGTTAAAACCCCCGCACTGAGGCCTTCGGAGCCATTTTCGGGCGGTTTTGCCGACTCGTCGGCAAAGGTATGATTTTTTTTGGAATTTTGGACAGGCTAAAGGCAAAATATATCTTCTCGGGAGCACTCCTGCTGCTCTTCCTGCTTCCGGTGCTCGGCATGGCGCTGCCGGGCGGAGTGCAGCATCCCGCGACACCCGAACGCCAAACACCGCCCGACAGCACTCCGACACAAGCCGTACAAAAATCCCGCCGCGAAACCCGCCGGGAGATTCGGCGCCTTCAACGGGAAGCCGACCGCCCCCCGACCGCCGAAACACGTACGGAAGAGGAGCAGGATTCGCTTTTCGACACCAAGATCGACTCGATCTTCGGAGCGCCTCCCCTCTCGCCGATCGCCCCCGCCGACAGTACGGCTCCCACCGGCAACGACTCGCTGCTACGCGATTCGTTGCGTCAGGACACGACCCGGCGCGATACGACCCGGAAAAAATCTTTCCTGGACGACATCATCAGCGGCAAAAACCAGGACTCGCTCTACTACGACGTACGCAACCGCACGGTCTATATCTACAACCAGGGCGATATCAACTACCAGAACATGAATCTCAAGGGAGATTTCATGCGGGTCAATATGGACGAAAAGATCATCTACGCCCACGGCAAGCGCGACACGATAGACGGCAAACCGACAGTTACCAACCCCACTTTCACCGAAGGAGCCGCCAATCCCTACACGATGGACACGATCACCTACAACATCGGCAGTAAAAAGGCGAAAATCAAAGGCGTGGCGACTCAGGAGGGCGACGGCTGGCTGATCGGCAACAACGTCAAAAAGATGGACGACAACACCATCCACATCCAGGACGGCAAATACACCACCTGCGACCAGACGGACCACCCCCACTTCTACCTGGCGATGACCAAGGCGAAGGTGATTCCCGGCAAGAAAGTGGTCACGGGTCCCGCCTACCTGGTCCTGGAAGACGTTCCCATCTACTTTCCGCTACTGCCCGAGGGTTTCTTCCCGCTCAGTTCCGGCCCCAAGTCGGGTCTGCTGATGCCGACTTTCGGCGAGGAATCGACCAAGGGATTCTACATTCGTGACCTGGGCTACTACTTCACGCTCGGAGAGCACATGGACCTGGCCATCCGGGGCGGTATCTACACCCTCGGATCGTGGGAGGCATCCGCGATGTCGCGCTATATGAAGCGTTACAAGTACAACGGCACCCTGAATTTCAACTACTCGAACGTCCGTGTCGGCGACAAGGGCGAACCCGACTTCCTCCAGCAGAACAACTTCCAGCTCTACTGGCAGCATACGCAAGACCCCAAAGCCAATCCGGGATCGACCTTCTCCGCATCGGTCGATTTCCGTACCAGCGGCTACAACCGCTATTCGGCTACCAGCCTGAACGAAGCGCTCCAGACGCAGACAAGTTCGACGATCTCCTATTCGAAAAGCTGGCTCGGCACACCGTTCTCCCTTTCGGCCAACATGTCCGTTTCGCAGAACTCGCAGAGCGGAACGCTCTCGATCGCCCTGCCGAACGTCGTCTTCAACGTTTCGACCTTCTACCCCTTCAAACGCAAGGAGGCGATGGGCAAGCAGCGGTGGTACGAAAAGATTTCGCTCCGCTACACCGGCAAGTTCAACAACAAGGCCAACGCCAAAGAGTCCGAAATCTTCACCAAGGAAACACTCCAGAACATGCAGTACGGCTTCGAGCATAGCATTCCTATCTCGGCGACGTACAACATCTTCAACTACATCAACTTCGGACCTACGATCAACTACACCGAAAAGTGGTATTTCAAAAAACAGGAGCAGGTTTGGAACCCGGTGCTGAACCGCATCGACAAACTCGACCCGGAGTACGGATTCTACCGTCTGTACAACTACAACTTCAGCCTGCAGGCCTCGACGATCATCTATGGCCGCTACGAGGCCAAGAAGAAAACGCGCAAGGTACAGGCGATCCGCCACACGATCACCCCGACGGTGAGCTTCTCCTACGCCCCCGACTTCTCCAAGCAGAAATACGGCTACGTAAAGACCGTGCAGAGCGATACGCTGGGTAATTTCAAGACCTACTCGCCTTTCGAAGGGAGCATCTTCGGCGTGCCCAGCTCCGGTCAGTCCATGGCCATCAACGCCTCGCTCTCGCAGACGCTCGAAATGAAGGTGCTCAGCAAACGCGATACCTCGGGTATGAAGAAGATCAAACTGATCGACGAACTCCGCATCGGACAGGTATCCTATAACTTCCTGGCCGACTCCATGGGACTTTCGAACATCCCCATTTCGCTGCGCACGACCGTTTTCCAGAATTTCGGCATCAATATCAACGCTACGCTCGACCCTTACCGGGTCACCCCGCAGGGCCAGCGTATCAACAAACTCTTTTTCCCGGGCCGTGTGGTATCGGCCAGCACTTCGTTCGGCTATACGTTCCAATCCCGCCAGGACAACTCCACCCCGGCGATCAACGACATCAACAGCGCCCCGGTCGATCCGGCCTACGCCAATCCTTTCTACGACCCTTACGGGCAAATGAACCCGGCCCTGCGACGGCAATACATGACCCAGGCCTACTACGACTTCTCGCTACCCTGGAACCTGGGATTCAACTATACGATCAGCTACTCCGCATCACCGACCAACAACGGCACGACGGGCTACCAGAAAAACATCACCCAAACGCTCGGCATCAACGGCAGCGTTACGATTCTGCCAAAAATGGGTGTAACAATCCAGGGCGGTTACGACTTCCAGGCCAAAGAGCTGACTCCGGCCTCCATCACCATTACACGCGACCTGCATTGCTGGCAAATGTCGTTCGCGTGGGTCCCCTTCGGCCACTATCAGAGCTGGAGTTTCAACATCGGCGTCAAAGCGGCTTCCCTCGCCGACCTGAAATACGACAAAAGCCAGAGCATGTTCGACAACCTGTATTGATTTTCCGCGTCGTTCCCTTCTACCCCCGGAATATAAAGATTCTGTGAAATTTAGTTTTTTCCTACTCTTTTACATAAATATTCCCTACATTTGTGCGTAAACATTTTAGGGCGAGAAAAAACTCTCAAACATAATACCTCTATGATTATGAAAAAACACTACGAATCTACGGTTAAGGGGGGGGGGAACTTCGTACTCCGCTCCTTCGGTTGAGATCCTCAGCATCTCGATCGAGAAAGGTTTTGCCAACAGCACTGTCCTGGACTATGGCGGAGCCGGCGAAGCAGGCGGCAGCGTTAATGACACCGATTACGGAGAATACTAACAAACACATCCTACGACTATGAAAACTTTTTTCAAATCCATTTTGGCTGTCGCAGTGTGTGCATCTCTGTTCGCAGCCTGTTCCAAAGACGACACGGTTTCCGACCCGTCGAACGGTCGTAAAGTAACGATGACGGTCACCGCATCGTCTGAACTCGAATCGGCATCCGGTTCCCGTACGACGTATGATCCCCTGACGGGGAAAGTTTCGTGGAATGCGACCGGTGAATTCCTGCAAGTACTCGAAACGGCGGCTTCCACTACCGTATTTGCTACCTCGCAAAAGGGCGTGATAAGCGGCAACATTGCAAAATTCGCCGTAACGTTCCCCGCAAACGAGAACACCCCGCTCGTTTACAACGCGGTTTACCCCGCTTCGGCATGGGTTACCTCCAGCAATACGGACATCACCAACATGAAGGTCATCACTCCCACAGTCCAGCAGCCGACCGCTACGAGTTTCGATTCGAACGCGGACCTGCTGATCGCCAAATCGATCTCGCTGAAGAGTCAGCCGACCGAACTGCAAATGAGTTTCGGCCGTGCCGTTGCCATCGGTAAGATGACGGTCAAGAACCTCGCATCTGCGGAAAGTGTCCTCGGCGTCAAATTTACGGCTCCCGACAAAAAAGTCACGGGCCGCAGCTATGTCGATATGACGGCAGGTACCATCAAGGAGTATGGCTATATTAACAATTTCGCCGATAACGTGACGTTGAACTACTCTTCGGAGATGAACATCACGGCCAATAGCGAAGCGGGTATGACGGCTTATTTCACCTGCTTCCCGTTCGAGGTAGCTGCCGGTGAAACATTCACCGTTACCGTGACCACCGCATCGAAGATCTTCACCAAGACGGTAACCGTTCAGGAGGGCCGGACCCTGGCTTTCGCAGCGGGCGACAGTTCGACTTTCGCGGTCGATATGACCGGCGCTACGGAAGAGGAGAACGAAACATTGAGCGGCGACTACGTCATCACGGCGACCCAATCCGAAACAACCTATGCAATGAGTTCTTTAGCTGAAGGCTCCCGTTTGGCTCCCGTAGTGATTACGCCGTCTAATCCCTACAAAACCGGGGACGAAACCCTCATTTGGACAATTACCAAATCGGGTGACAACTACACGATCAGTCAAGGCGAGAACTACCTCTCCTGGGAAAGCGGCAACAGCGCTACGACCTCTACGACTCCTTATGAACTGGTAATTACCAAGAACAAGTCCGAAGGCACTTACCAAATCGCATCGGCAGCGACCCCTTCCCGTATTTTGGCGAAAAACGATCAAGCAGCTCTCGGTTTTGGATTCTATACCGGCAGTCAGACAAAAGATCTGACCCTAATCCCTGCCGAATACGTCAAGTTGCCTGAAATCACGTTGGATCAGACGACCCTGACACTGTCTTATAACGATACGGAAACTCACTATATCCCCGTTACGTTGAAGAACGCCGAAACGCAAGACGTTTCCGTCGCTATTTACGACGGCACTGAAGGAACCGAACAGCCGGACTGGATCACCACAGGTGATTACAACGGCAGCGAAAATCGCCTCGAAGTCGCAGCCACAGAAAATACGGTCGCAACACCTCGTACAGCACGCATCGTTCTTACCGCCACTACTTCACTGGGTACAGCCCAAGCGACGCTGACTGTTGAGCAGGCTGCTGCCGGCGCAAAGGCATGGGTTTCGGAAACTTTCGAAAACTATAAACCCGATGCAGGATCAGCCTACAACTCTAATGGAACTTTCAACGGTGTAACAACCGGGACTCCGGTATGGACCTACGTAAAATGTGGTAATCCGAACCAATCCAAAACCGACCGTACTACATTACGCACGGCAGGGATCACAGTTTCCAGCGAAACTTACCTCACGATAGGTAAGAACGGTTCATTGAGCGTAACAATCCCTGGCGGAATCACAGCACTCAAGTTCAACGCCTTGACAAGTTCGAAAGGCAGTGCAACCTTGACCGTAACAGCCGGAGGAGAAAGCGTAGGAACATTAAGTATAACCAAAAATTCAAAAAAAGTTTTCGAACTCTCGGATATAGTATGCAACGGGCAGGACGCAACGATCAAGATCGAGCAAAACACGGAAAACCGTACTACTATCGGTGATTTCTCTTGGCAGCCTGAGTGAACAGGAGGCGGAGTTCCGACTCCAGACCCTACCCCGGGAATTGCCACACCGAGCGTAAGCGACATAACTTCGAGTACAGCGAAGGTTTCCAGTAGTCTGACCGACGCCGCTTACGCAACCGAGGTGCAGTTCTTCTATTCCGCAACGAACGGCAGCGACACAGGAAGTGTCGTTGCCGCTGTTGTCGGAAACGAAGCGACCGCCAACCTCTCCGATCTTCTGCCCGCAACGACGTACACGGTTTACGGCGTCGTAACGGCGACCAACGGCTCCACGCCGCAGAGTTCTTCGACAACCTTTACCACCGAAGGAGCACGGACGGATCATGCCGCCTGGTACGAGCTTCCGGCCCGCACGACAGCCGACGCGACGATCACGCAGACGGTTTATCCCGCCTCCGGATCGCAGCGCAACTACACGATGTACTACGACAAATCGACCTACACGGCTTACTGGGTAGCCTATCCGCTCGCAAAAGGACACATGGGAAACGGACGTTCCGACAAATGGCAGCGCAATCCCGGACTGGCCGAATCCGAACAGATCAACGTCTGGTCGAGCAGCTACGGGGTCAATCTCGGAGCTACCACATCGGACGGATATGACAATTCGAAAGAGTTCTACGCCCGGGGGCACCAGATACCCAACGCCGACCGCAACGGTTCGGACGAATTGGTCGTACAGACCTATTACGCAACCAATTCCACGCCGCAGATTCAGAACAAATTCAACGGCGGTATTTGGCAGCAGCTCGAAAGCGGCGTCCGAAATATCACTGCGACTACGGACACGGTATATGTGGTGACGGGCGCTATTCTCCAGACCGCAGGCAACCACGAAGCGATCACCTGGATCACACCGAAGTCGGACAGCAAACGATGCCCCGTACCGAACTATTACTACAAAGCGTTGTTGAAAGTCCGGCGCGACGCGTCGAACAAAGTGACGTCGGCCATGACGATCGGTTTCTGGATGGAACACAGGGAGTACTCGAACGATAGCTACACGAACTATGCGACTTCCGTCGCCGAGATCGAACGGCTCACCGGCTTCGATTTCTTCGCCAACCTGCCTGCCGACATCCAGGCCGCAGCGGAGCAAAATTCGAACTGGAACACATTCGCATCGTTCTAAACGGGCGAAAAAACCTCCGATACGACAAAACGACACGCATCATTTCATTCGATGCGTGTCGTTTTGTATTATCCATACATCCGAACGGCTCATTCTTCCGAAAAAACAGTTATCTTTACGAATCGGAAAACCGCCGAATCCGAAAACCGACACTCGAAGCGGATGCAACGAAGAGGCGGGAATATTCCGCCGCATCCGAAGGAGGCAAACCGCAAATATCCGATCGACGAGGCCCGCGACTGCCCGCGAGGTCCCGCCAAACGCAGAAAACGAAAAAAACACAAAGTCAAAGCCCGGTTCTCCGTCCATTTCCCGCGATCCGGCTCCGTTATGCTACGACTCAAGTCCGAAAACCTCCGGTCGAAACTCCGGCGCATGCCCATGCTCCGCGCATTGCCGCCGCTCGCGGCCGGCATCCTGCTGGCCGACCACTACGTACTGCCGCTGTGGTTGTTAGTAGGCGGATTCCTCGTCTGCGGTATCCTGGCACTGCTCGCCGACGACCGGAGCGCAAACCTCGCCACCCTGGGAGCCATTCTGCTTTTCGGCATGACCGTCACCGAACTGGGACACACTCCCGCTCCGCCGACCGGCACTCCGGGCGAATACGAAATCATCGTCCGGGAACGCCTCTCCGAACGGGAAGGCAAAACGGCCTCCGGCGCATCGCTCCGCGCCCGGCGGAACTCCGAAACCGGAGAATGGCTCCCCGCCGCCGGAAACCTCGTGGTTCGATGCGACTCTTCGACCGTGCTGAATCCCGGCGACCGAGCCGTCGTACGCGGCAAAATCTACCCTTTCACCGCCCGTCACGGCGGCTACGGACGGCTGATGACCCGCCGGGGATACGTCGGCACCCTCTACCTGAACCGCTCAAGCCTGCTGCTGCGCGACACCCTACACCGGGAGCTTTCCCCGAAGCACCTCTCCCTGTTCCTGCACGAACGGGCCGTCGCACGGCTCGACCGTCTGGCCCTGGCACCCGACGAACAGGCCCTCTGCAACGCTATGACGGCCGGGGATCGACGCTCGCTTTCCCCTGCACTCCGTGCGGCCTACTCGCGCAGCGGGACCTCGCACCTGCTCGCCGTTTCGGGATTGCACGTGGGCATCGTCTTTCTACTCGCCAACCTGCTGCTCTGGTGGCTGCCGCTTTTCCGGCACGGACACATCCTGCGCAATATCGCGGTCATCCTGCTCATCTGGCTCTATGCCGCCACGACGGGATTCCCGCCCAGCGTCGTCCGGGCCGCGCTGATGTTCTCCGTCCTGCAATTCGCCCTGGCCTCGTCGTCGGAATACGTCGGGATGAACACACTCGCCGGCGTAGCCTTCGTCATGCTGCTCTTCCATCCCGATTACCTGTTCGACATCAGCTTCCAACTCTCGTTCATCGCCGTCGCCGGCATCATCGCCTGGGGACTCCCCCTCTGCCGCCTCCTGCGAACACGCCGCAAAAGCATCGATATGCTGACCGCAACCCTCGCCATCGGATTTTCAGCGTCCGCTGCGACTGCACCTCTTATCTCCCATACCTTCGGCCAGATCTCGGTCGTCGGACTGGCACTCAACCCCGTCGTCATCCTGCTCTCCTACGTCGTGGTCGGGAGCTGCACGCTCTGGCTCGTGATCCCGGGAACGGCGCTCGCACCGCTCTTCTCGGTCGTCGCAGGATTCGCAGCCCGGGCACAGAACGAACTGATCCGAGCTGCAGCGGCACTTCCGGCAGCCGCCCTCGACATCCGGCTCACGACGACCCAATGCTGGAGTGTTTACGGACTTTTCATCTTCGCAACCCTACTCCTATGGAGCGCCGAACGGAAAAAATCGGTATCTTCGCTCCCGGAATGATGACTCCGGAACAATACCGACTGCTGCTGACTCCCGAAGTGCGGCATACCGTCGAGGAACAAATCGGCCGCGACCCTGCGGCGATCGCCCTCGACAAGCGTATTCCGCATGCGGCACTCGTCGCCACGCAGGTCAAATACCTTGCGCGGGCACGGACGAAACTCCCCTCCTACTATGAAGCCCGCTGCATCCTCCCGCCGCTGGCTTTCGAACAGGCCTCGAGCGAGGCATGCGCGGCCCGCAAAAGTTGCAGCGGAAACACGGTGCTCGACCTTACCTGCGGACTGGGCGTCGATGCCCTCTACCTCTCAAAACGCTTCCGCGAAGTCATCACCCTCGAACGGGATGCGACGCTGGCGGCCGTCGCCGAAGAGAATTTCCGGCGGCTGGGCGCAACGAACATACGGGTTATCAACTCCTCCGCCGAGGCGTTCCTCGCCTCGACCCTGGACCACTTCGACTGGATCTACGCCGACCCCGACCGTCGCAGCGCCGGAGGGCGCAAGCTGGTGCGGCTGGAGGATTGTTCGCCCGACATACCGAAGCTGCTACCGGAACTCCGTCGCATCGCCCCGAACCTCTGCGTCAAGAACTCCCCGCTGTTCGACGTCGGCGAAACATTCCGGCTCTTCGGTCCCTGCCGCACGGAAGTGGTGTCCCTGCACGACGAATGCAAGGAAGTCGTCGTCTATACCGACGGAACCGGCCCCCTGCTGACGGCCGTTGCGCTCGAACTGGGAGAATTTTCCTGCACGCCGGCCGAAGCCCGTGCAACTCCCTGCGACAAGCCCTTCGATCCGGCCGCTTACCGCTGGCTGCTGATCCCCGACGTAGCGCTTCAAAAAGCCCGGCTGACGCCGACCTACCTGCAAGGCCACGCCGACATCTGGAGCCCGAACGGTTACGGATTCGCAGCGGAAAAGTCCGAAGACACATTGGGCCGCTGGCTGGAGATCGAACGGATCGAGCCCTACAACCCCAAGCAACTGAAACGGGAGCTTTCCGGCAGCCGGCTGACGATTCTGAAACAGGATTTCCCGCTCACGGCGGCTGAAATCGCCGCACGGCTCGGCATACGCGAAGGCGGCGAGCGACGGATCGCCTTCACGAAACTCGGGCAGGATTATTGGACAATCCGTCTAAAATAGCTACCTTTGAGAAACGTCCCGAAATGAAAGTCAAGAACGTCTTCACCTACTTCACGGACACGATCCTGCGGCGCAACGCAAACTCCTACCGCAATCCCCGCGTCCGGTGGGCCGTCAGACAGTACAAGCTGCTGTTCTACACGGCACGCGGCCTGATCGCCCACGATACGATCGTGCGCAGCGCCGCCCTGACGTTCTATACGCTCATCTCGATCGTCCCGATCCTGGCGCTGGTATTCGCCGTAGTCAAGGGATTCGGGCTTCTGGACGGCCTGATCGACGATCTCTACGCCCTTTTCCCGCAAAACGTCGAAGTATTGGACTACATGGTGGAATTCGCCCGCAAAGCCCTCGCCAATACGCAGGGCGGGCTTATCGCCCTGGTCAGCGTCGTAACCCTTTTCTGGGCCGTCATCCGGGTTTTCGGGTCGGTGGAGAGCGCTTTCAACAACATCTGGGAGGTTCAGTCCTCGCGCAATATCGCCCGCCAATACCTCAACTACATCGTCATCGCGATGGTCGCCCCGATCCTCTGGCTCGTGGCCAGCACGATGGGAGGTTATCTGCTCCGGTTCTTCGACGCGGGGAATACGTTCCTCGGCATCCTTCTTTCGAAACTTTCGGCCCTGGTCATCATCTGGGGCAGCTTCACCCTGATCTATGCCGTCGTGCCCAATACGAAAGTCTTGTGGCGCAGCGCTTTCATGGCGGGTATCGTCGCAGGAACGGTCTTCATGCTCTTTCAGTGGGGCTACCTCTATCTGCAAGGATGGATGACCTCCTACAACGCGATTTACGGCAGTTTCGCAGCCCTGCCGCTCTTCCTGTTATGGCTGCAAATCTCGTGGGAAATCCTGCTCTTCGGCGGCGAACTCTCGTTCGCCTACCAGAATATCGACCGTTTCGCCGAAGAGCGCGAATCGCTCGGCATCAGCAACGACCGACGACGCCGGATCATCCTGGCCGTCATGCTCCAGGTCGTACACCGCTTTCGGGAAAACGAAGGGGCGCTCCCGGTCGATGAACTCCGCCGCCGACTCTCGCTGCCCACCCGCATCGTGAACGATGTCCTGCACCAGCTCGTGCGCACGGGCCTGCTGATCGAAATCCGGAATCCGGACGACGACCGCGAAGTGGCTTTCGCCCCCGGACGGGACATCCACGAAATGACGCTCTACAACATTTTCAGAACCATCGACAATTACAGTTCGACACGCCTCTACTTCGCCGCGACCGAAGAAACGCGCCGAATAGACCGCGCGCTCGACGAGCTTCAGACGGCCTGCCGTACAGCGGGCGACCGGCTTCGGCTCATCGACCTGGACGACGCAGTGAACGCCGCCCGCAAACCGGCTTCCGGGCCGCAGCCCGAATCGAAACACTCGGAAAGATGAAAAATATCGTCCTCATAGGCAGCGGCAACCTGGCCGAAGCGCTCGCCCGCGCGATAAGCCGCACGGAAGGAGCAACATTGCTCCAGATCTTCGCCCGCAACGCGAAACGAGGTACAGCACTCGCCCTCGAAAACGGCACCGCGTGGAGCTCCGATCCGCGCGAGCTGGCCGCCGCAGACCTCTACATCCTGGCCGTCAGCGATGCGGCGATCACCACGCTGGCCGAAAGCCTGCCCATACCCGCCGAAGCCGCTGTGGTACATACGGCCGGAGGCATCGGAATAGAGGCTCTTCCCGCACGCTTCGACCGTCGGGGCGTTCTCTATCCCCTGCAAACCTTTACCCAAGGCCGCAGCGTGGATTTTGCCAAAATACCTCTTTTCGTCGAAGGAAACGACGACTCCTTCACCTCGGAGCTCGAAGCGTTCGCCCGCAATCTGAGCCGCACGGTATATCGTGCCGACTCCGACCGTCGCGTACGCCTTCACCTGGCCGCGGTTTTCGCCTGCAATTTCGTCAATCACCTCTACGCATTGGGAGGCGAGATTTTGCACGGGACCGAACTGCCCTTCGACGTACTGAAACCCCTGATCGCCGAAACCGCAGCCAAAGCCGTCGATTCGGGCGATCCGCATCGGGTGCAGACCGGGCCTGCCGTACGCGGCGACCTGCCGACGTTGCGGCGGCACGAAGCCGCACTCGCTCACGATCCGCGACTGTTACGAATTTATGAATCATTAAGTCAAGATATATGGGAAACTTCAAAGAAGACATCGTAAAGACCGAAGCGTTCATTTTCGACGTGGACGGCGTAATGACCGACGGGGGAATCATGCCCCTGGTCGATGGGGATTTCATCCGAAAATACTATGCCAAGGACGGCTATGCCATCGCCTATGCGCTCCGTATGGGCTACAAAGTGTGCATCATCACGGGCGGACGGGGCGCAACGCTCGACCACCGGCTCAAAATGCTGGGAATCACAGATGTTTACCTGGACTGCATGGACAAAATATCGGCCATGCAGGATTTCTTCGCACGCCACGGACTCGATCCGGCGAACGTCATCTACATGGGCGACGACATCCCGGACCTGGAGTGTATGAAGGCAGTCGGAATCCCCGTCTGTCCCTCGGATGCGGCATCCGAGGTGATCGAAGCCTCGCGCTACGTTTCGGAGTTCGCGGGCGGGCACGGCTGCGTGCGCGACATCATCGAACAGGTACTCCGCGCCAGGGACGACTGGGCCCGCGATTCCCGGGGCATGCACAGCTCGAATATCGCCGCGTCGCGGTAAAACCAAAAAGCAACGAAAGGGGCTGTCTAAAACTGTTAGACAGCCCCTTTTTCATTTTTCAGAAACAGCAGGAATTAACCACAATCGAACCCTCTTCCTCCGGGAAACAGTTCCCGTGATCGGACACATTCCTCGGTTCCAAGAATTTATTTTTACTCAAGTCCAAAGAGGACAACCGGTTATTGCAACAATACAGCTTTCTCAAAATCGGATTTCCCGAAAGATCCAACGTAGTCAATTGGTTGTCATTACACCACAACGTTTCCAACACCGAATTATGCGACACATCCAACGTAGTAAGCAAATTTTCACCACACGACAGCCAATTTAACGACCGGTTGTGGGATACATCTAACGAGGAGAGCGAGTTCCTGTCGCACGAAATCCATGTCAGAGCCTTGCAACGAGATACGTCCAGTCGGCTCAATTTATTCATGGGACAATCCAATTCCTTCAAATTCGGAACAGCGCCGAGATTCAGACGCTCCAATTCATTTCTACTGCAATTCAAATATATCAAATCCCGGTTCCGACTGACATCCAAGGTTTTCAGCCAACAGCCCGAGCATTCCAACGTGTCGAGTTTGGTATTTTTACTAACATCCAGGGTTTCCAAACGGTTCTTTTTGACAAAACCATTTCCGCACATAAGTTTTTTCAGTTCCAAATTATGCGACACATCCAAACTCGACAGACTGTTTTCCGTGCACACCAACTCTTTCAACAGGGGATTACCAGTCACATCCAACGCTTTCAACGAGCGATTAAATGCACAATGCAAAACAGTCAGCTTCGGATTCCGATCCGTTTCCAATGCCACCAGCTCATTCAACATGCACCGTAACTCCATTAGCACCGAATTATGGCTTACATCCAAGGATTTAAGACAATTTCCCGAACAATCCAACTTTACCAAACGAGGATTCTGCGTCAAATCCAACGTCGATATCATATTCATACAGCAATTCAACTCCTCCAACAGCGGGAAATACTCGATTCCTGCTAAGGAAGCGATACCCCGCCTCGAACAATCTATCTTCGTCGCAGCCCGACCGGCAGGTGTTACTACGACCCGGCTCCCGTTTTCGCCGATCTCTTCGATATACCCCTGTTCCAAAAGATAAGCCCGGAAATTGGGATCGGGAATCATGTATTGCAGATACGCCGGGCGAACAATCGTATCCGCCGCACGGTATATCCGACCTTTTTTCAATCTTACGGGGAATTTGCCACCGCATTGAATCCTGAACATATTCCCGCTGTCACGATCCGTCACGACCGTTAACGAATACCCTCGGCGAAACTCCACAGGCAGTACAGGCAGATAAAAAGAGGTCGATTCTTCCGTCAGCTCCACCCCCGATCCGCAATCCAATACGACGCAAGGACTGACTTTCCTCTCTTCGCACACACTGTCGGGCAGCTCCTGCCTACTGGCTACCACCTTGATCGATCCTGCCAGAATTTCACCGTCGTTTCCCTGCAAAATAACTTGTTTCACCTTAATCGGTTCGAGAGCGAAGCTGTCTTTCCTCAATCGCAACTCCACAGCGGAGAACATATTTTCGAAATCGAGTGTCATTTCAGCCAGATTTCCCCGGTACCGGCCGAGCATAGGCACGCTCCGGCACCCCTTCTCATCATACTGCGCCACACCGACCGGAAGAAAAAAACTCCCGTCCTCTTGTAACGCAAATCCATACGGTCGCCAAGCTACGACCGAAACAGGATCCTCGATCCGCTCTTTCGGCCACATCTCTTTCATCAAATCCTCCGTCGAATAGGTTATTCGACCGTCAGCAGCCTGCATAGCAAACACCGGCCTCGATGTGAAAGACGATTTAATAAAGTCCAAATAGCTATTATCCTGAATTAAGAAGCCGATTCCATCCTCTTCGTTCCATACGAACTTCTCGACCGCACCATCGATGCCGATCGTATCCAAGGCGATACATCCGGCCTGATCGTTTCCCGATGTGTTCGACACTCCATTCGTCTTCGTCGTCGAAGCTCCGGAGCATGCCTGCAGCAAAAAACAGATAAAAAAAGACACTACCAATCTTGTACGCATACAAACTTCTCTTTTCTCTATAAAATTACAATTTTTCGAGAAATTCCGCATCCATAAACAAAAAAATTACACCGAAAAGGCGTAATTTTATCAAAATAAGACATCCGACCCGGGAAAATCCGGCTCGACTACACTTCCCATCTTTTCCCGATACGCGAGAGATGCTCCTGCAGGCGGAGGCGGAAATGTTCCCGGCGCTGCTTGAGGTTTTCACGCCACCCCTGCCAACGCATATAACGCTGTTTTTTCTCGGGATAAATGTCCGGAATGGTCAGCAGAATACCCGTCTCCTCCACACCGCCGAAATCGGTGTTGATTACCGTATCGAACACCCGCATCGTAGGCGAGAGATTCATATAGGCATTGATCAGCGGAGGAATGTTCTCGTTGAACTCGCGGATGCGCTGGATCAGGATACGGTAATTCTCCTCATAGGTCTTGCCCGTGAAAAAATGCTCGTAATAGGGATCGTCCAAATCGAGCTGCACGGGATTTTTACCCGCCACCAGATGATCGGGATCGGGAAAATAACGGCGCAGGAACCAGATCAGGGCATTGCGTGCCATAGCCTTGTACGAAGCGTACATCGTCACCTTGCCGAAAAGGTATTTCACCTTGGGATTCAGCACCACAAGCGCCCCCAAACCGTCCCAGAGGTTGTCCAGCGCATAGATACTCTTCGAATTGCCGCGCGACTGATAGGAAGGCTGTACGAACGAACGCCCCAGTTCGATGGTATAGGGCAGGTATTCCTTGCGGAATTTGTCGCTGAAGGTGAAATAATGTTCAGTGGAAAGATGCCGGGGATTTTCCGACGTGCAGACGATAAAGCGATAACCGCCCACGATCTCCTGCTCCGCAGGGTCCCAGACGATCAACTGGTAATAACCGTCGCCGGCGAGATCCTCCTCGTCTATATCCACGGCGAGCCCCGTTCCGCCCCCCGCCGACCGGAAGGCGACCTCCCGCAGGCGTCCGATCTCCCGCAGCAGGGACGGGCATTCGGCGGCATCGAAAATATAGATTTCATTCGAAGCCTTGTTCGTATTTCGGACCTTGCGTTCAGGGGTCAATTCCGCGAGCAACAGACTTCGGCTTACAGGCTCTATGATGGGTTCCATGCTGTTAAATTTAGAGCAAAACTAAACAATTTATCCGTGTTTTGCTTCGGCACGCAACTTTTTTTCCAAAGAATACGCCTTTTCGCGTACGTAATCCGCCCGCTGCTGCCACGATCCGCATTCGACCAGCTCGTCCGTCGAAACAGGCTCCCCGACCAGTATCCGGAAATGTTTTCCCTTCTGCGAAAACATCTCGTCGGGCAGATAGAGCATCTCGATATTGAACCGGATACCTATCTTCGTCCGAAAATTGGAAAGGCGGTAAAAGAAATCGGATAGTTCGCCCTCGACGAAAACCGGCACGATCCGGCGCCCGGACGCCGCCGCCCGCTTGACGAAATTCGAACGCCACGGCAAATCGGACACCACCCCCTGCCGACGGCGCGAACAAAGCCCGGCCGGGAAGGTCAGAATCGGACAGTCGCTTGCGAAAGCTTCGTCGAACCTGCGCAGGTATTCCCCGCATTGCGAACCGTGCTTGTTCACCGGAATCCAGAGCGGTCGCAGCGGCTCGACGTGCATCAGCAAATCGTTCACGATCACCCGCGCATCGCCGAAATATCCGACCAGCTCGTCGGCCAGCATCATACCGTCCATTCCCCCGAAAGGATGGTTCGACGCAAAGAGATACCGTCCCTTCGGATCGAGATTTTCGAGCCCTTCGACCGAATAGGTCACTCCCCAGAACTTAAAACAAGCCTGGATAAACTGCTGAGGAGGAAGCGCGGAATACTCATCCAGAATATAGTTGATTTCGTCCTGATGGATCGTGCGCTTGAGCCAGCGGATAACGAATCCCGGCACCCATCGGGCGATCCGGGGAGCCTTTGCCGCAAGCACGGCATCGACATCTATTTTCGGCATAACGTAACCCTTTTAATTATCGGTCGAAAGTCGTACGACGCCCGATTTGCACCTATCGCACCTACGCTCGGATTTCCAATCGAAACTCCGCATCGGTACAGGGAGATCCCGGAAGCGGGACACCCCGGCCTTCCGGAGTACGACCGTTCTCAACCGTTTTTTCTTCGGTAAAGATAACGATTTTTCCCTGCAAATTGTCTAACTTTACACCCTAAATATATATCGAAGCCAAATGACCTCCGTCTATCATACGCCCGTCCTGCTCGAAGAGTCCGTCCGACTGCTCGACATCGATCCTGCAGGAACCTATGTCGATCTCACCTTCGGCGGTGGCGGACATTCGCGCCGCATCCTGTCGGCACTGGGCGACCGGGGACGTCTTTACGCCTTCGATCAGGATCGGGATACCCGGGACAACTGCCCGGAAGACAGCCGCTTCCATTACGTCGAAAGCAACTTCCGCTTCATGCGGGGCGCCCTGCGGCTGCACGGAGTAACCCGGGTCGATGGTATCCTGGCCGACCTGGGCGTGTCGTCCCACCATTTCGATGCCGTCGAACGGGGATTCTCGTTCCGGGGTTCAGCACCGCTCGACATGCGGATGAATCAGCGCGGAGGAGGCACGGCGGCCGACCTGGTGAACACGCTCGACGCCGACGCCCTGACCCGCATCCTGGGCGATTGGGGCGAAATCGACACCCCCTGGAAAGTCGCCGCCTGCATCGTCCGCGCACGGACCGCGCAGCCGATCCTGACCACCGCAGACCTGGTTGCGGCCGTAGCGCCCTGTACCCCGAAAAAGGACGAATCGAAATTCCTGACCAAGCTGTTCCAGGCCCTGCGCATCGAAGTAAACGGAGAAATGGAAGCGCTCAAAATGGCGCTGGAACAGAGCCTCAAGGTGCTGCGCCCCGGCGGACGGCTGGTAGTGATCTCCTACCACTCGCTCGAAGACCGGCTGGTGAAGAACTTCCTGCGCAGCGGCAATTTCGAGGGGCGCATCGAAAAGGATTTCTTCGGCAAGCCCGAAACGCCGTTCGAAATCATTACGCGCAAGGCCGTCACTCCCTCCTCGGAAGAGCTCGTCCGCAACCCGCGTTCGCGCTCGGCCAAACTGCGAGCCGCTGCCAAAATCGTACGCCAATAACCGTTTCCGACCGACATGAAATACAACGACCACGAATTCGACCCCGTCACCGACGAGGAGCGTGCCGCCCGGGAGCGGGAGGAAGAGCTCGCCCGCCGCATCCGGCGCGAAGTGCTGCGCGTGCAGAGCGGCGAAGCCGACGAGGAAATTCGTGCCGACCGGGAGCGGGAGCAGGCCGAAGAGGAGGCCCGGCAGGAGGAGCAGCGCAAGGAGGAGCGCCGCCGCTCGAACATCTTCTGGCTCCTCTTTTCGGGCAATATTCTGGTTCGGAAAGGAGCCTCGGAATACTATCGTTACATGATTTGCATCGCCGCGATGTTTTTCGTCAGCATCTTCGTAATGTTCACGGCGCTGCACCTCGACATGAAATACTCGCGGCTTTACCGCGAGGTCCAGATGCTGCGCGAGCGCTCGACGCGCCTTCAGGAGCAGCGTTTCCGCCATACGACCCACTCGGCCATCCTCGAAGAGCTGCGCCGACGGGGCATCGACTTGTACGACCCGGTCGTTCCGGGTGAAATTCTCGACGACTGATGAGCAAGATGAAACCGGAAAAATCGCGCATCAAAAGCGACATCCTGCTGCGGGTGAGGTTGCTCTACATCCTCTTCATCCTGGCGGGACTGCTCATCTTCGCACGTCTGGTATGGGTGCAGCTCTTCAGCTCGGAGGTCGCCTACAATGCCGAACGGCTCGCCGGACGCATCTTCACCGAACAGATCATCCCGGCCCAGCGGGGCAACATCCTCACGCGGGACGGAGATCCGCTGGCCACCTCGATCTTCCGCTACCGCGTCGAATTCGATTTCGGCAGCCCGGGGCTCGACTCCGTGCGTACGTTCCACGAACAGAGCGACTCGCTGTCCAAACTACTTGCCGCCTATTTCGGCGACAGATCCGCAGCCGAATACCGTCGCATGTTCCGCACGCAGCATGCCAAACACTACCAGGTAAAATACCGCAAGGACACCCTCGTTCCCCGCTCCGAAGGACGCATCGCCCGCTGGATCGACCGGATTTTGGACCGGGAATTCGTGCCGAAAAAACTCTACGATACCCTGCGCGACCACACTCCCGTCCAAATCTTTCCCCGCGACATCGACTACACCGAATGGGAAACCCTGCGCAAATACCCGCTCCTGAACTGGAACATGGGCATGGTTTACAACCTGCGTGAAAGCGACGAACGCATCTATCCGCAGGGCGAACTGGGGCGCCGCACGATCGGACTGACCGGCGACCGAGGCAACTACGGCATCGAGGCCGTCTATCGCGAAGAGTTGGCCGGCCGCGACGGTCGGGCCACGCGCCAACGCATCGCCCGGGGTTTTTACGGCCGCGTCGTGGACGGCGACAACATCGACCCGATCGATGGACTGGACGTGGTCACGACGCTCGATCTCGATGTGCAGGACGTGGCGAACCGTTACCTGCGCGAACAGCTCGAAGCCCAGAACGCCATCTGGGGCACCACGATCGTGATGGAGGTCCGCACGGGCGAAATCCTCGCCCTCGTGAATCTGGGGCGCACCCCCGGCGGCGGATACGCCGAGCGGGAGAACTACGCCATCGGGCGTAACACGGAGCCGGGCTCGACCTTCAAGCTGGCTTCGATGCTGCTGTTGCTGGACGACGCGGATATGCCGCTGGACCAGACCTACGACACGGGCAACGGACGTGTGGTGAAGGTCGGCGGCATCCGGGTGCAGGATTCGCACGCCGGATTCAACGACATGGATTTCCGCACGGCGGTCGCCCAGTCGTCGAACGTCTATTTCGCCAAGGCGATCTGGGAGCGTTATGCCGACAACAAGGAGCGTTACAGCGACTTCATGAAAAAGCTGCACCTCGACCAAACCGTCGGACTGGAGGCTTTCGGCGAGAAAAAACCGCTCTTTCAGGATTGGAAGGAGGTGCCCGACCCCAACAGTATGCTCGTACGCCGCTCGTTCGGCTATCGTATCAAACTCTCCCCGATCCAGGTCATCACCCTCTACAACGCCATTGCCAACGACGGCAAGATGATCTCGCCGATTCTGGTCCGGGAGCTGCGTCGGGACGGGGACGTGGTCAAGCACTTCAAAACCCAGACTCTCGTGGATAAAGTCTGCTCCGAACGTACGCTGCGTGAGGTCCGCAAACTTCTCGAAAGCGTCGGCACGGAAGGTACGGGTGCTGGATTTTTCCGCGACACGACCCTCTACACCGTAGCGGCCAAGACCGGTACGGCCCAATACGCCGACGACAAAATCGGCTACCGCGACGGCTATTACATCGGCAGCATGGTCGCCTACTTCCCGGCTCACAACCCTCGCTACACGGTGCTCACGACGATCCACACCAAGCGGCAGGCCGGCAAATCCTACTACGGCGGCCCGCTCTCGGGTCCGGTGGTCAAGAAAGTCGTCACCTACCTCTACAACCGGGAGCACGACTGGGATCTCTCGCCGGAAAATTCAGGGGAAAAACACTATCCCCGGCGAATCAAAGGCGGCGACATCGCCCAGATCCGCCGCATCGCCGACAAATTCTCGCCCCGCACCTCGTTCGAAGACCGCAAAGGCTGGGGAACGGTACGGATCGACTCCCTCTCGAACGTCACGATCTCGACGCTCGCACAGGACGACCAAACGATGCCCAACGTCGTAGGCATGGGACTCAAAGACGCCCTGTTCCTGCTCGAAAGCCGGGGCCTCAGAGTTTCCTTCTCGGGACGAGGCTCCGTCCAATACCAAAGCATCGCTCCCGGCACGCGGATCTCGCGCGGGGGAGCCGTAACCATAACACTCAAATAAAGAGATGAAACAAATTCAAGAATTAATCAAGGCGACACAGGTGCTCCGCGTGGAAGGCAACTCCGATACACGTGTGAGCAGACTGGCGTATGACTCCCGCCGCATCGCTCCCGGGGACTGCTTCTTCGCCGTGAGCGGCACCCAAAGCGACGGGCACGCCTACATCGACGCGGCCGTCACCGCCGGTGCCGCAGCCGTCGTCTGCCAGCGGCTGCCCGAACACCTCGCCCCGTCGGTCTGCTACGTCGTCGTAGCGGATACCAACGCCGCGATGGCCGACATGGCCGCCGCATTCTACGGCGACCCGAGCCGTCAGCTCAAACTGGTCGGCATCACGGGCACCAACGGCAAAACCACCACCGTCACCCTGCTCTACGACCTCTTCCGGGGCTTGGGCTACAAGGTCGGCCTGATCTCGACGGTCGTTTACCGCATCGACACCGAACGCATCGAATCGACCCACACCACCCCCGACGCCATCCGCCTGAACGAGATGATGGCCCGCATGGTCGAAGCCGGGTGCGAATACTGCTTCATGGAGGTCTCCTCGCACGCCATCGTGCAGGAGCGCATCCGGGGACTGCATTTCACGGGCGGCATCTTCTCGAACATCACCCATGACCACCTGGACTACCACAAGACTTTCGCCGAATATATCCGGGCAAAAAAACTCTTCTTCGACAATCTCCCGAAAGAGGCTTTCGCACTGATAAACATCGACGATCGCAACGGCCGGGTCATGGTGCAGAACACGCGGGCGACCGTCAAAACCCTCTCGCTGCAATCGATGGCCGACTTCCGATGCAAGATCCTCGAAACACACCCCGACGGTATGGAACTGCGCATCGACGGACGTGAAGTATGGGTCCATTTCCTCGGCCGCTTCAATGCTTACAACCTGCTCTGCGTCTATGCCGCAGCCCTGCTGCTGGGCGCCGACCGCGAAGAGGTGCTCCAAATCATGAGCACGCTGCATCCCGTAAGCGGACGCTTCGAATTCGTACGGGCCGCCGACGGCACCACGGCGATCGTCGATTACGCCCATACGCCCGACGCTCTGGAAAAAGTGCTCCAGACCGTCGAGGAGATCCGCCGCCCGGGACAACAGCTCTTCGTGCTGTGCGGCTGCGGCGGCGACCGGGACAAGACCAAACGCCCCGAAATGGCGCAGATCGCCGTAAAATACGCGACCACCGCAATCCTCACTTCGGACAACCCCCGCCACGAAGATCCCGACGCGATCCTCGACGACATGGTCGCAGGACTCGCCCCGGGTGACCGCTACCTGCGGATCGCCGACCGCGCCGAAGCCATCCGCACGGCCGCGATGCTCGCCAAGCCGGGCGACATCCTCCTGCTGGCCGGCAAGGGACACGAAACGTATCAGATCGTCGGCGACGTAAAAAACCATTTCGACGACAAGGAGGAGGCTCTCCGTGCCTTCGCCCTCTACGCTAAAAATTAACCTGCGACATGCTCTATCATCTTTTCAAATATTTCGACAACGTTCACAACCTGCCCGGCGCAGGTATGTTCCAGTACATTTCGTTCCGCGCGGCGGCAGCCATCATCATCGCCCTGCTGATCGTCATCGTCTTCGGACGCAACATCATCAACTTCCTGCGCCGCAAACAGATCGGTGAGGAGATCCGCGATCTGGGGCTCGAAGGACAACTCCAGAAGAAAGGCACGCCCACGATGGGCGGCGTAATCATCCTGCTGGCCATTCTCATCCCCGTACTGCTTTTCGGACAGCTCGACAACGTCTATATCCAACTGATGCTGGTTTCGACGATCTGGCTGGGGCTGATCGGCTTTCTGGACGACTACATCAAAGTCTTCCGCCACCACAAAGAGGGGCTCAAAGGGCGTTTCAAGATCGTGGGACAGGTCGGCCTGGGCATTATCGTAGGTACGACCATGTGCTTCTCGCCCGACATCGTCGTCCGGGAAAAGACGACCGAACCGGTCGAAACGATCTACCTCGACGAACACGGCCGAACCATCGCCGACCACATCCAGCGGCGCATCGTCAGCTCCGAGAGCCGTCAGACGACCCAGACCACGATTCCCTTCGTCAAGGACAACGAATTCGATTACAGCTGGCTCACGGGCGGCAACCGCACCCTCACTTGGATTCTCTACGTCGTCGTGGCGATCCTGGTGGTCACGGCCGTTTCGAACGGCGCCAACCTCACGGACGGACTCGACGGCCTGGTGACGGGGGTATCGGCCCCGATCGTACTGGTGCTGGGCATCCTGGCCTATCTCTCCGGACACATCGTCTATGCCGACTACCTGAACATCATGTACATTCCGGGCAGCGGCGAACTGGTCGTCTTCGCAGCGGCGCTGGCCGGTGCGCTGGTCGGCTTCCTCTGGTACAACAGCTTCCCGGCACAGATCTTCATGGGCGATACCGGCTCGCTCTCCATCGGCGGCATCATCGCCGTCTTCGCTCTCTGCATCCGCAAGGAGCTGCTGCTGCCCCTTCTCTGCGGCATCTTCCTGGTCGAGAGCCTCTCGGTCATGCTTCAGGTGAGCTACTTCAAATACACCAAACGCAAATACGGCGAAGGACGCCGCATTCTGCTCATGTCCCCCCTGCACCATCACTACCAGAAACAGGGTTTCTTCGAAACCAAGATCGTCACCCGTTTCTGGATCGTGTCGCTGCTGCTGGCGGCCATTACCCTGGTAACGCTTAAAATCCGATAACCCCATGAAAAAAATAGTTGTCCTGGGCGGCGGCATCAGCGGCTACGGCTCCGCGATCCTCGCCAAGAAGAAAGGATTCGACGTTTTCCTCTCCGACAAGGGGCGGATCGCCGACCGCTACAAAGCCAAACTGGACCAGTGGCAGGTCCCCTACGAGGAGGGGCACCACTCCGAAGAGCGGATTCTCGCGGCGGACGAGGTCGTCAAGTCGCCCGGCATTCCGGACAAGGCGCCGATGATCGTCAAACTCCGCGAAGCGGGCATTCCGGTCATCTCCGAAATGGAGTTCGCGGGCCGCTACCTGGGTAAGGCCCGGACGATCTGCGTCACCGGCTCGAACGGCAAGACGACTACTACGTCGCTCATCTACAAGATCCTGCGCGACGCCGGCTACAACGTAGCCCTCGGCGGCAACATCGGCGAGAGTTTCGCCTACTCGGTCGCTACCGGCGATTACGACTGGTACGTACTGGAGTTGAGCTCGTTCCAGCTCGACGGCATGTTCCGGTTCCGCGCCCATATCGGCGTGCTGACGAACATCACGCCCGACCACCTCGACCGTTACGACTACTGTTTCCAGAACTACGTGGATGCCAAGATGCGCATTACGCAGAACCAGAATTCGCGCGACTTCTTCATCTATTCGGGCGACGACGAGGTGATCTGGCAGCAGTTGCCCAAATACGACCTGCGGATGAAGCAGCTCCCCTTCGCGGCCAAAAACGCCGTGGCGAGCGGCGCAGGCGATGCGTTCCTTCTGGACGGAAAATTCACCGCAACTGTCGGCCGGGAGTCGGTGGAGATCGACACGGCCAAAATGCGGATTCCCGGGCTGCACAACGCTTATAATGCTATGGCGGCGGCGCTCGCAGCGCTCGCGGCCGGAGTATCCCCGATCCGCATCCGCAGCTCCATCTACGACTTCGCGCCGGTGGAACACCGGCTCGAACCCGCCGGAGAGATCGGCGGCGTGGCCTACATCAACGACTCGAAAGCCACCAACGTCGATTCCACGTGGTACGCACTGGAGAGCATGAAACGTCCCGTAGTCTGGATCGCAGGCGGTACGGACAAAGGCAACGACTACGAGCCGCTCAAGCGGTTCGCCCGCGAAAAAGTGCATACGCTCGTCTGCATGGGCATCGACAACCGCAAGCTGGTCGAAAGTTTCACGGGCATAATTCCCGAAATCATTTCGACCGATTCGCTCGACGCGGCGATGCAGGCGGCCCGCAAAGCTTCCCGTCCGGGCGACGTGGTGTTGCTTTCACCGGCCTGTGCGAGCTTCGACCTCTTCAAAAATTACGAAAACCGGGGCGAACTGTTCAAACAGTGGGTCGCCGAACACGCGAAATAATAAGATGGAAGCGGAAAAACAGACGGAGAAAACGGCCGGCAATCCGAACACAGAGGGTACGACTGTGCAGACCGACGCACCCGGACAGGAGCCCGGCATGAAACTCTTCGCCGGGGACAAGGTGCTGTGGATCATTATCGCGGCACTGGCCGTCATTTCCGTACTGGTGGTCTATTCCTCGACGGCGAAGATGGCCTACGATGCGCATACGGCTCGTTCGACGGCCCACTTCCTGCGCCAACAGCTGCTGATCCTTTTCGTCTGCGTTCCGCTGATCATCATCGTACACAAGATCAACTCCCGGATATACAACCACCTGGCGCTGGTCGCCTATGCAGGCAGCGTTCTGCTGACGCTGGCCGTCTATTTCATCGGCGCCACGACCAACGGCGCCGCCCGCTGGATTCCGCTCGGTCCTTTCCAGTTCCAGCCTTCGGAAGCACTCAAGGTCGCCACCGTACTGTTTCTGGCCCGGCAGCTCGCCGGCCGGCAGAGCGTGATCGACAAATTACGGATCATCCCCTCGCTCAACCCGCTGCGGTGGAAGCGCCCCGACCAGCGCAAAATCTGGCGCGAGGGCACGTGGCCCATCCTGGCCCCCGTCCTGCTCTCCTGTGTAGTGATCTTCCCGGCCCACACCTCGTCGGCCGTGCTGGTCTTCTTCGCCTCGTGGGTGATGATGCTTATCGGACGGGTGAGGATCGGTGAACTGATGAAACTGCTGGGCCTGGCCTTCGCCGCCGTAATGCTGGCCGGCCTGCTGAATCTGGGCCGCAGCGAAACGGCCGGCGGCCGCGTGGAAACCTGGATCGACCTCTGGACCAAGCCCCAAACCGAAAAGCCGATCGACCAGCTGACCGACACCGAGCGTTCGATGATCGCCATCCACAACGGCGGCATCCTGGGCGAAGGCGCCGGACAGAGCGCCATGCGCATAGAGATGATCCACCCGGAAAGCGATTACGCCTACGCCTTTTTCGTCGAGGAGTACGGTATCGTCCTGGCGCTGCTGCTGCTGTTGCTCTACCTGTGGATCTTCTTCCGTGCCATCGAAATTTTCCGACGGTGCGGCACGGCATTTCCGGGTCTGCTGGTCCTGGGATTGGCCCTGTTGATTACCTGCCAGGCGCTGCTGCACATCATGGTAACGGTAAACCTGATTCCCGAAACGGGACAAACCCTGCCGCTCATCTCACGCGGCGGCTCCTCGACGATCTTCACGGCTATCGCCCTGGGCATGATCTTGAGCGTCAGCCGACAGAACGACGAACAATCGCACGACATGCCCAAATCGGAAAGCATCTATGAGAAATAGCCCGCGACACTTCCCCACCGAAACCGCCGTTCCCGAGGGATCGATGCAACTACCGACCTCCGGTTCGAAGACCGTCGGACAACCCGCAGCCGCACACTACCAGCTTCGGCTCTGTTCCGACATCCTGTCCCGAATCGTCAGCACAACGGAAAATCCGAATCTGCCGGAGCCACCGAGCCTCCCGACATCGGATTTTGCCTGTACGATATAATTGAAAAAACGAAATGGAAGCGATCAGATTAGACAAATACCTCTGGGCCGTACGCATCTTCAAGACCCGCAGCGACGCGGCCGAAGCCATCCGCCAGAACCGGGTGCTGGTGAACGACGCCTACGCCAAACCTTCGCGCGAAGTGCGGATCGGCGACCGAATCGCCGTCAAACGGATGCCCGTGACCTATCTCTTCGAAGTCGTGGGCTACGTGTCGAGCCGCCAGCCGGCCAAGAACGTCCCCGACTACTGTCGCAACATCACTCCGCAATCGGAACTCGACAAGCTCAACATCCCCCGCGAAACGGTCTTCGTCTTCCGCGACCGGGGTACGGGACGTCCGACCAAAAAGGAGCGGCGCGAACTGGACAGCCTTATGGAGGAGATATATTTGGAAGAAGAGGAAGAGTAACCAAAGAAATATAATACTTATCGGACAATAATTCCATTCAAACGAACTTTTTTTTCACAATAATGTTATTTTTGCAGTATGGGAAACGGCAGAAACCTTCAACTTAAATAAAAATACCATTATGAAAAAATCTTTACGTTTTTAATCGGTTTGTCCCTGTGGACCTTGACTGCGACAGCACAAGAACCGGTCGCCGAAACGACCTCTCCCGTTGCGACGGAAACGGATTCGCTGCAGCGGGTCGTCGATGACCTATCCCAGCAATTACGGCACCAAAAGAACGAGGAACTCGATCGCAAAATATGGAAAAACAGGTCCAAGTACTTCAACCTCGGTTACGTAAAACAATCGCTCGTATTCAAGGATTTCGGCGACGAGAAGCTGAAAAACGATTTCGGCGTGTCGATCAGTTGGGGTAAAACCTATTTTACCTGCACAAAAAACCGTTGCTCGGAATGTTGAAATTCGGTCTGGACTGGAGCTGGGTCGATCTGAACTATTCGAAATACACGATCTCCGAATCGGAAGAGCCGGGTTCGGGTTCCGTCGGCGACATTATGGATGAAACGATCGACATCGGCAATCATCAGCTGGAATACGGCATGCAGGTCGGTCCTTCGATTACGATCAACCCGGTTCACGAACTGAAAATCAGCCTCTATTTCCGACTCACGCCCTCCTACTCGATGATGTACCTCGACGATAGTTTCAACTCCAACTTCGCCCTGTTCTACAGCTTCGGCGGATCGGTGGCCTGGAAAGTGATTTCGGTCGGCGTGGAAGGTCGCTGGGGCCAGGCCAAATACAATGGATTCTCACTCGAAGATGCAGACCTGGAGGGCATCTCATCGACCAAAACGAAACTGAAAACCAACTCCGTCCGTTTCTACGTCGGATTCCGCTTCTAAAAAGCGCCGACCGCAATAACGAAGAAACGCGCCGCTGAATATCAGCGGCGCGTTCTTTGTGTTGAGCTACCTGGATTCGAACCAAGAATAACAGGACCAGAATCTGTTGTGTTACCATTACACCATAGCTCAATGTCCTTTCGGTGATGCAAAAGTAGAACTTTATTTTTCAACTGCAAAGAAAATTCCGAAAAAAATTTATACTTTTGTTCATAACCCCTTTCGGGAAAAACGGCCTGCAAAAGTAAAACAACACATAAATCAACCAATTATGGGAATCAAATTCCGTCTTATCGTCATGAACTTCCTGCAGTACGCGATCTGGGGTTCGTGGCTCATTTCGCTGGGCGCCTACCTCGGCGGAGGTCTTCAGTTCACAGGGTTGCAAATCGGCAGTTTCTTCGCTACGATGGGTATCGCATCGCTCTTCATGCCGGCCCTCATGGGTATCATCGCCGACCGCTGGATCCCCGCGCAGAAGCTGCTGGGCATCTGCCAGCTCATCAGCGCCGGGTTCCTCGTCGCAGCCGCCTCGCAAACCGCCTACGGCCCCCTGTACACCTGCATGTTGATGAGCGTCATGTTCTACATGCCCACCATCGCCCTCTCGAACTCGGTAGCCTACAATGCCCTCGACCTGGCGAAACTCGATGCCGTGAAGCACTTCCCGCCCATCCGGGTCTGGGGTACGGTCGGCTTCATCGCCGCCATGTGGTTCGTCGATCTGGTTCAGATAGGCGGCGTACAGATCAAACTGACCTATTGGCAACTGTACGTTTCGGCCATCCTCTCCCTGATTCTCGCGATCTACTCCTTCACGTTGCCGGGCTGTCCGGTCAGTCATGCCCGGAAAAGCCAATCGTGGATCGACACGCTCGGACTCCGCGCATTCGCTCTCTTCAAGGAGAAACGCATGGCGATCTTCTTCATCTTCTCGATGCTGCTGGGCGCCGCTCTTCAGATTACCAATGCCTTCGGCGACAGTTACATTCAGAACTTCGGCACGATGCCCCAATACGCCGACTCGCCCATCGTGCGCCACTCGGTAATCCTGCTCTCGCTCTCGCAAATGTCCGAAACATTCTGCATCCTGCTGATTCCCTTCTTCCTGCGACGCTTCGGCATCAAATGGGTGATGCTGATCTCGATGCTGGCCTGGGTGCTCCGCTTCGGATTCTTCGGTATCGGCAATCCGGGATCGGGTGCCGTTTTCCTGATCCTCTCGATGATCGTTTATGGGGTCGCATTCGACTTCTTCAACATTTCGGGCTCGCTTTTCGTCGAAAAGGAAACTACCCCCGACATCCGTTCCTCGGCGCAGGGTGTCTTTATGATCATGACCAACGGACTCGGTGCTTTCTTCGGCTCCTACGCGGCAGGTGCGGTAGTCGATGCTTTCGGCTGGCCCGAATCATGGTATATCTTTGCGGGTTACGCGCTGGTCGTCGCCATCGTCTTCGCAATGGTCTTCCGCTACAAACACAAGCCCGAAGAGATGGGGGCCGTAAGCCACTAACAAGCAATCCCCGTCACAACAAACGGCCGGAAACTATCACGTTCCGGCCGTTTTCATTTATAATTCAAAGTTCTCAACGCATCAGCACCGAGCTATCCCCGTAACTCAAAAAACGGAAATCGTGCGTGAGGGCGTAGTCGTAAATCCGATGCCAATCATCTCCCACGTAAGCCGACACCAACAACAGCAACGTCGATTTGGGCTGGTGGAAGTTCGTGACGATATTGCGCACGATCCGGAAACGGTATCCCAGCGGCGTAATCATGATCTGCGTGGCGGCCTTGAGTTTCTCGATCCCCTCACGAACCATATAGTCTGACAGTACCTGCAATGCTTCGCGGCCTGTAAACACCTCGGGCAAGTCGTACAACTCCCACTGCCCGATCACGCGGCTCGCATCGGGCGCACCCGAAGTACGGATCCGCCACGCCAGCGCCGTCAAAGACTCCAGCGTTCGGACGGAAGTGGTACCTACCGCCGTAATATTATCCCACTTCTCCAGCAGCCGCTCCACGCTGCTTCGACGGATCTCGAAATGTTCCGTATGCATCGGATGCGCCGCCGCATCGCGGTCTTTCACGGGCAGAAATGTTCCGGCCCCCACGTGCAGGGTCACCTCTTCGAACGAAAACCCCTGCGTCCGCATCCGCTCGATCAACTCCGGTGTGAAGTGCAGGCCGGCCGTCGGAGCGGCCACGGAACCTTCGAATTTCGAATAGACGGTCTGGTAACGGGTATTGTCGATCTCCTGACTCTCGCGGTTCAGGTAAGGCGGGATCGGAATCCGGCCCAGATGTTCCAGCAGTTGTCCGAACGTCAGATCAGCCGTCCATTCGAAGCGGACGATCTGCTCGCGGCCGCCCTCGCCCTCACGCCAGGCCAGCATCCGTTCCGCGCGACCTTCATATTCGAAATCGATCACCAGCGGGCCTTCTTTCCATTTTTTGAGGTTACCCACGATGCAGCTCCAGCGGCACGAACCTTTCACGGCGAACGCCCGCTCGTAATCCGCCGGATCGTGCGGTTCGAGGCAGAATACCTCGATCCGAGCACCCGAAGGTTTGTGCATGATAATCCGCGCCCGAATCACCTTGGTATTGTTGAACACCAGCAGGGTCCCCTCAGGCAGTATGTCGCCGATGTCGCGGAAGCGGCGCTCCGAGATTTCCCCCCGTTCGTAAACAAGCAGCTTCGATGCCGATCGCTCCTCGAGCGGATACTTGGCGATCCGCTCGTCGGGCAGGTCGTAGTCGAAACGGTCTATGTCGATATGTCTTTCCATTTTCAGCATATAGCGGGCACAAAATTAATAAAAATCCCGGTCTTTACGGAAAAAATACCCGGTTTAGACCAGCAAATAAATTTGGCGCTGCGCTCGGCTTTCACTATCTTTGCATCAGATAGAAGGCGGTTCGGACAAGCTCGAACGGGTTCGGCTCGTCGTTCCCTTTTGCTATCTTTACAAAAAATTTCGCTCTGATAGGCTGCGTCCGGATATAAGTCGGCTCGATCCGGCTTCATCGCACGCCAGCACTATCTCGGCCTGTCCAATCGCTGAAAACCATGAAAACCGATTTTCTGGTCATCGGATCCGGCGCCGCCGGACTGAGTTTCGCCCTCAAAGCCGCAGAACACGGCCACGTTACACTGGTAACGAAAGGGAAAATGGACGAGTGCAACACCAACTATGCCCAGGGAGGCATCTGTTCGGTGACCTATGCGCCCGACACGTTCGAAAAACATATTCACGACACCCTGGTCTGCGGTGCCGGCAAATGCGACCCCGCAGCCGTCGAACTGGTAGTTCGCCGGGCCCCGGAGCTGATCCGCGACCTGATCGCCTGGGGCACGAAATTCGACAAGACACCCGACGGACGCTTCGAACTCAACCGCGAAGGCGGACATACCGAACATCGTATCCTCCACCACGAGGACCTCACGGGCGCTGAGATCGAACGGGCCCTGATAACCTCGGTACGCAAGCACCCCAACATCACGGTTCTCGAACACCATTTCGCCATCGACCTGCTGACACAGCACCACCTGGGCGAATTCGTCACCCGCCACACGCGCGGCCTGGCCTGCTTCGGAGCTTACGTGCTGAACCTGGAGAGCAACGAGATCGAAACCGTGCTGGCCAAATTCACCGTCGTCGCTGCGGGCGGCTGCGGCAACGTCTATTCTTCGACGACCAATCCGAGCGTCGCCACAGGCGACGGCATCGCCATGTGCCACCGCGCCAAGGCCATCACCGAAAACATGGAGTTCATCCAATTCCACCCCACCTCGCTCTACCATCCGGCCGAAAAGCCCAATTTCCTCATCACGGAGGCGATGCGGGGTTACGGCGCGATCCTGCGTCTGCAAAACGGCGAAGAGTTCATGGACAAATACCACCCGATGAAATCGCTCGCACCGCGCGACGTGACGGCCCGGGCCATCTATACCGAAATGACCCGCCGGGGCGAGGACTTCGTCTATCTCGACGTGCGGCACAAAGATCCGGAGCAGACGCGCCGGCATTTCCCGAACATCTATGAAAAATGCCTCTCGCTCGGCATCGACATCACCCGCGACCTGATCCCCGTCACACCGGCGGCACACTACTGTTGCGGCGGCGTAAAGGTCGATCTCAACGGCGAAACCTCGATCCGACGGCTCTATGCCCTGGGAGAAACCTCCTGCACGGGGCTGCACGGCGCCAACCGGCTGGCTTCGAACTCCCTGATCGAAGCGGTCGTCTATGCCGACCAAGCCGCCAAACACGCCACCTCCCGGCTCTCCTCGGTCGAAATCCAGGAGGGTATTCCCGACTGGGATTTCGAAGGCACCCAGCACACCGAAGAGATGCTGATGATCATCCAGTCCAAACGCGAGATGCAGGCCATCATGTCCAACTACGTCGGCATCGTCCGCTCGAATCTCTCGCTCGAACGCGCCCTGCGCCGCCTGTCGATCATCTACGAAGAGACCGAAGAGCTACACAACAAGATCAAGCCCAATCGCGAGCTGTGCGAACTGCGCAACATGATCGCCGTGGCCTACCTGGTCATCAAACAAGGCAGCGCATTGAAAGAGTCGGTCGGCTGCCACTACAACTCCGACTACCCCAAACCGGACAATAAATAATCTGCAAGAGAACTCACCCACAATCTTTATTACCGTTTATGACCTTACAGGAAGAGATCACCCGCCGGCGGACGTTCGCCGTCATCGCGCACCCGGACGCCGGTAAAACGACCCTGACCGAAAAACTGCTGCTCTTCGGCGGCGCCATCCACGTCGCGGGAGCGGTCAAAAGCAATAAAATCAAGAAGGGAGCCACCTCCGACTTCATGGAGATCGAACGTCAGCGCGGTATTTCGGTCGCTACGTCCGTCATGGGCTTCGAATACCAGGGCCGCAAGATCAACATTCTCGATACCCCGGGCCACGAAGACTTCGCCGAAGATACCTACCGCACGCTGACGGCGGTGGACTCCGTAATCATCGTCATCGACGGCGCCAAGGGCGTCGAGTCCCAGACCCGCAAGCTGATGGACGTCTGCCGCATGCGGCAGACCCCGGTGATCGTCTTCGTCAACAAGCTCGACCGCCCCTGCAAGGATCCCTTCGACCTGCTGGACGAAATCGAGAAGGAACTCCGCATCCGGGTACGTCCCCTCTCATTCCCGATTTCGAGCGGCGACACCTTCAAGGGCGTTTACAACATCTACGAGAAGAACCTCACGCTCTTTACGAGCGACGAACGGCAGACGGCCGACGCTTCGACCGTAGAGATCAACGACCTCGCCTCGCCCGAACTGGACGAATACATCTCCGAACGCTACGCCAAGCAACTGCGCGAAGACACCGAACTGGTCGAAGGCGTGTACGACGCTTTCGACCGCGACGCTTACCTGCGGGCTGAGCTGGCCCCGGTCTTCTTCGGCTCGGCGGTCAATAATTTCGGCGTGAAGGAGTTGCTGGAGTGTTTCATCCGCATCGCCCCCTCGCCGCGCCCTGCGCCGACCGAAACCCGGATCGTGGAGCCTGCCGAGGAGAAAATGACAGGCTTCGTCTTCAAGATCCACGCCAACATGGATCCGAACCACCGCGACCGCATCGCCTTCCTGAAGATCTGCTCCGGCACGTTCGAACGTAACAAGAATTTCCTGCACGTGCGCAGCGGCAAACAGATGAAATTCTCCTCGCCGACGGCTTTCATGGCCGAGAAAAAGTCGATCATCGACTTCGCCTACCCGGGCGACATCGTCGGCCTGCACGACACGGGCAACTTCAAGATCGGCGACACCTTCACCGAAGGCGAAAAGCTCAAATTCACAGGCATTCCCTCCTTCGCACCCGAACAGTTCCGTTATATCGAGAATGCCGATCCGCTGAAATTCAAGCAACTGGCCAAAGGCATCGATCAGCTCATGGACGAAGGCGTGGCGCAGCTCTTCACCTCGTCGCTCAACGGCCGCAAAATCATCGGCACGGTGGGCGCCCTGCAATTCGAGGTGATCGAATACCGCCTGGCGCACGAATACAACGCCGCCTGCCGCTGGGAGCCGATCTCCATCTACAAAGCCTGCTGGATCGAGAGCGACAACGCCGAGCAGCTGGCCGACTTCAAACGGCGCAAACATACGAACATGGCCATCGACAAGCACGGCCGCGATGTATTTCTGGCCGACACCAGCTATGCCCTGGCCCTGGCGCAGGAAAACTTCAAGGACATCAGATTTTACTTCACCTCGGAGTTCTGATCCCGTTACAAGCAAGTTCTGATCCCGCCAGCAATCATCAAAATATAAACCACCCGTGCTACCATTGCACGGGTGGTTTTATTGTCAAAATAACTACTCTTCCCCGCACAAACGATTCGCGCGACATACCACATCCGTTCTCGATCGTCCCGGTCTTCTATACACTCACACGAAAAGGGCTGCCTCTGTAGGCAGCCCTTTCGATTTTCAGGATGGGAAACCCACGCCGACAACAACTCTATTTTTCGAGCCCCATCTTTTCGATCAGAGCCTTGGTTTCGGGCTTGTGTCCCCGGAAATTCACATAGAGCGTCATCGGATGTTCGTGACCGCCCTTCGAGAGAATTTCGCGGCGGAAAGCCTCCGCCACTTCGGGATTGAAAATACCCTTCTCCTTGAACAGCGAGAAGGCATCGGCCGCCAGCACCTCGGCCCACTTGTAACCGTAATAGCCCGCAGCATATCCGCCGGCAAAAATGTGGCTGAAAGCCGGCGACATCGCAGCACCCTCGACAACCGGGAGTACCTGAGCCGGAGCCATCGCCGTCCGTTCAAACAGTTCGACATCGCCCTCGAACGGCTTGTCGATCGAATGCCATGCCATGTCGTTGAGCCCGTACAGCAACTGGCGGACATTGAAATAAGCCGCCTGATAGTTCTCTGCGGCGACGATCTTGGCAATCAGGTCGGCAGGAATCGGTTCTCCGGTCTTGTAATTCACGGCCCACAAGTCGAGGAACTCTTTCTCGGTCGCCCAATTCTCCATGATCTGCGAAGGCAGCTCGACGAAATCCTGATATACGTGCGTACCGCTGATCGACTCGTGCTCTCCCTCCGAAAGAATGGCGTGCAGCGCGTGTCCGAACTCATGCAGGAAAGTTTCGAATTCACTGAAAGTAAGCAGTGAAGGAGTCGTATCGGTCGGCTTGGTGAAGTTCATCACCAGCGACACCAGCGGGCGGGTTTCGTGTTCCTCGACGATTGAAACGCTCCGGAACTCGGTTTCCCAAGCCCCGCCGCGTTTGGTAGCCCGGGGGAAGAAGTCGAGGTAAAGTTCCGCCAGGAAGCGACCGTCCTTGTCGGTCACGTCGTAAGCCGTCACCTCGGGATGATAGACCGGGACTTCGGGATTCGGCGTGAAATTAAGGCCGTAGAGCTTATTGGCAAGCAGGAATACCCCCCGCTTCACACTGTCCAACTGCAAGTAAGGCTTCACCAACTCCTCGTTGAGCTCGTATTTCTCATGGCGGTACTTCTCCGAGTAATAAGCCATATCCCAGGGCATGACCTCGCCTTCGAAACCCTGCGAGCGGGCATACTCCCCGATCGTATTGTAATCCTTCACGGCATACTCCTTGGTCTGGGCAAGCAATTCATCCAGGAAAGCATTGACCGTCTGCGCGTTTTCAGCCATTCGGTCGGCCAGCACGTAATCGGCGTACGTCGGATACCCCAACAGGTTGGCGATCTTCAAACGCAGATTGACCATCCGCTTGATGTTCTCCGTATTGTCGAACTCACCGCCCAAGCAGAGGGAGTTGCTGGCTCTCCAAAGCTTCTCCTTCAGCTCGCGGTTGGTCGAATACTCCATGAAAGGGACGTAACTCGGCGCCTGAAGCGTCACCGTCCATCCCTGCTCGCCACGGGCCTTGGCTTCGGCGGCCATACCGTCCCGCACGAAATCGGGAAGCTCGGCCACCTGCGCCGGATCCGTGATATTGATCGTAAAGGCATTCGTGGCAGCCAGCACATTGTGGCTGAACCGGAGCGAAAGCTCCGAAAGTTCGGTCGAATATTGCCGGTACAGTTCCTTGTCCTCATCGGAAAGGTTCGCACCGCTGCGCACGAAACCGTTATAGGTTTCCTCCAGCAATTTCTTGTCCTCTTTCGAAAGGAACCACCCCGGATGTTCATAGACGGCCTTCACACGCTCGAAGAGCTGCGGGTTGAGCGATATGTCGTTGGACAGGGCCGTCAATTTGGGCTGTACGTTCTCGGCCACCTGCTGCATCTCGGGCGTAGCATCCGCTTCGAGCAGGTTGAAAAAAATACCTTCGACCCGCGAAAGCAGCCGGCCCTGACGATCGAGCGCCACGATCGTATTATTGAAGGTCGGCTTGGCTGGATTGTTTACGATCGCGTCGATTTCGGCACGCGACACAGCGATCGCGGCATCGAACGCCGGTTCGTAATCGGACACCCGGATCCGGTCGAACGGCGGGGTTTCGTGCGGCGTATTCCACTCCGCGAGCAAGGGGTTGTTCGTATCAATTTCAGGCAGCTGGGCAACGGGCATCGTATGGTCCGCGCATCCGGCTGCCAAAGCGGTTAAAAATGTCATAACAATCTTTTTCATCGGTTAAATTAGATTTTAGGCTTTTCATTCGGTTCGAGGGTCACGACGGGCACGGCAAGGCTGTCGGCAGGTTCTTCGGGCAGCTCCTCCATCAGGCCACAGGCCACGAGCATCGCCCGTTTATCAGGATCGGCCCCGCGAAAATCCCGGTAGAGGGTCATACCGTCCGCCGAACCGCCCCGAGAAAGCAGCGTCCGGAATTTCCGGGCGGTCGCACGGTCGAATACGTCGCCGGTCTGTTCGAAGGCCCGGAAAGCGTCTTTGTCGAGGACCTGCGCCCAGATATAGAAATAGTATCCCGACGCATAGCCCCCATCGAAAATATGCAGGAAATAGGGATAGCGGTAGCGGGGCTGTATCTGCGGGATCAATCCCCGGCGACCGTACACGGCATCGGCTTCGAACTCGTTCACATCGAAAGGTTCGTACTCCGTAATAGCGTGAATATCCATATCGGTAAGAGCGGCAGCTACCAGTTCGGTGACAATGAAGCCCTGGTTGAACTTGCCGCTTTCGCGGATGCGCTTGATCAAGCGTTCGGGAATCACCTCTCCCGTCGTATAATTGATCGCATAGTGGCGCAGCACTTCGGGTTCGGTCGCCCAATTCTCCATGATCTGCGAAGGGAGCTCCACGAAATCGCCCTCCACCCTGCCGAGCGACCGATATTTCACGTCGGCGAAAAGCGCATGCAGCCCGTGCCCAAACTCATGAAAAAGGGTCTGGACCTCATCGAGCGTAAGCAGCGAAGGCGTCAATTTGGTCGGCGGAGTAAAATTGCATACGATGGCGACCACAGGAGCGATGCGTTCGTCGCCTTCGTAGCGCTGGCTGCGGAACGCGGTACACCACGCACCGCTGCTCTTGCCGCTGCGCGGAAAAAAGTCGAAATAGAGCACGCCCAAATGAGTCCCGTCCACGTCGAGCACCTCATATACCGAGCAATCCTTGTGGTAAACCGGTGCGACCAACGGACGGAACGTAATCCCGTAAAGCCGGTTCGCCAGCGAAAAAGCGCCTTCCCGAACATTTTCGAGCGAAAAATAGGGCCGCAGCGTAGCATCGTCGAGCGCATATTTGTCCTTGCGCACCTTTTCGGCGTAATACCACCAATCCCAGGGTTCGAACGTCGCCCCCGGCACATCCCGCTGCAACATCGTATTCATCTCGGCCATCTCTTCCTTGGCGCGATCGAGCGCCGGCGTCCACACTTCGTTCAACAACTCATAAACGGCAGCGGGCGTTCCGGCCATCTGGTCGGCCGTCACATAAGCCGCATAGGAGGGATAGCCCAGCAAGCGGGCTTTCTCGTTACGCAGGCGGGCGAAATCGTTCACCAGAGAGCGGTTATCGTACTCGCTGCCTTCGTTGCAACGGTCGATATATGCTTTGTACAACTGCTCCCGCAAGTCGCGCTGAGTAGAATACGTGAGAAACGGAATCCGGCTGGAAGCGTCGAGCGTAACGACCCACGCATCGTTCATCCCCAGCTCCGCAGCCTTCTCCCGGGCTATGCCCTGCACGCTTGCAGGAAGTCCGTCAAGCTGTTTATCAGTCAGTTTCAACACGAAATCATTCGTCGCCCGAAGAACATTATTGCCGAATTTCACGGGCAGCAGCGCCAATTCGCCGTTAATTTGACGCAACCGCTCCTTCTGCTGCGGATCGAGCAGCGCTCCCGCCCGCACGAACTTACCGTAAATCTTCTCCACCAGGCGCGTCTGCACGGCATCGAGGCCGAGGCTGCCGCGACGGTCGTAAACGGCTTTGATCTTGTCGAAAAGCACCTCGTCGAGCAGAATATTGTCCCGATGGGCGGCCAGCAACGGCATCGCCTGCTCTTTCGCCGCCAATAACTGATCGTTCACGTCGGCCGAACAGAGCATGTTGAAAACCAGCCCCACCTGCTCCAGCATCAAACCCGAACGGTCGTAAGCCAGGATGACATTCTCGAAAGAGGGCTGATCGCCGTTGGATTTGATAGCGTCGATCTCGGCTTCCTGAATCGACATCGCCCGCTGGAAGGCAGGCAGAAAGTGTTCGGGCCGGATCCGGTCGAAAGGAGGCACGCCGTAGGGCGTTTCCCACTCCTCGAAGAACGGATTCTCCGCCACCTCTTTACGCTGGTTGCATCCCGTAGTCATAAGCAGAATCAATGAAATTAAAAATAAAGAATATCGCTTCATCGGTTCGTTGGATTTTATTTACCTTTGCAAAGGTAAACAATTTATAAAAAATGCAACTGTTTTACGCCCCCGATATCGTTCCTCCGGAATATACGCTCAGCGAGGAAGAGTCGAAACACTGCATCCGCGTGCTTCGCATGGCCTGCGGCGAAGAGCTGCACATCACCGACGGCCGCGGTAACCTCTACCGCTGTGAAATCGTGGACGACAATCCCAAACGCTGCCGGGTGCGGGTGCGCGACACCAACAGCGAATTCGGCAAGCTGCCCTACCGCCTGACGATGGCCGTCGCCCCGACGAAAAACAACGACCGGTTCGAATGGTTCCTCGAAAAAGCCACGGAAATCGGGGTCGCGGAGATCATCCCCCTCGCCACGGAGCATAGCGAGCGACGCACGCTCAAGCCCGAACGGGAGAACAAGGTCATCACGGCTGCCGTGAAACAGTCGCTCAAAGCCTACCACCCCCGCCTGCACGAAATAACTCCGCTGCGACAGGTCATCAAGCAGCCCTTCGACGGACAGAAATTCATCGCCCACTGCGACGCTCCCCGTTCGGCCCTGGGCAAGGCATTTCTGCCCCACATCCTGCACAAAGGAGGCGACGTACTGGTTCTGATCGGGCCGGAAGGGGACTTCTCGCCCGAAGAGATCGACCTGGCCGTCCGGGGAGGTTTCCGCGAAATCACGCTCGGCTCGCAGCGCCTGCGCACGGAAACGGCCGCCGTCATGGCGACCGCATTGGTGGCTGCCGCCAACGAATCCGAAATCGGAACGGACGACAGACAACCGTCTTCAAAACCGGTACAATGAAACAACTTTGGGAAATATTCTGGTCGTTTTTCAAAATCGGACTCTTCACCTTCGGAGGCGGCTACGCCATGATCCCGCTGATCCAACGCGAGGTGATCGACCACCGCAAGTGGATCCCCGCTTCGGAATTTCTCGACCTGCTGACCCTGGCACAATCGGTCCCCGGCCCTATTGCGATCAACACGGCCGTCTTCGTCGGATACAAACGCTCGGGGCTCCGAGGCGCCTGCGCATCGCTGCTGGGCGCCGTGCTGCCGTCGTTCCTCATCATCCTGGCGATCGCCCTCTTCTTCGCGGGCATCCGTCAGAACCCCGTCGTCGATGCAGCCTTCAAAGGAATGCGCCCGGCGGTCGTTGCCCTGATCATCGCTCCGCTGGTCACCCTCACGCGGGGCATGCACTGGAGCATGATCGTGCTGGCCGCCGCACTGGCCGGACTGATCTGGTGGCTGGGTCTTTCACCGGTACTGATTCTTGCCGCCGGTGCAGGTGCAGGCATCGTCTGGGAATTGTCTATCGCAAAAAAGAGTAAGCAATGATATTCTGGGAACTGTTCGTCAGCTATCTGAAAATCGGATTCTTCGGCTTCGGCGGCGGTTATGCCATGCTGTCGCTGATCCAGAACGAAGTGGTCGTCCAGCACGCCTGGATGACCAACGCCGAATTCGCCGACATCGTGGCCGTATCGCAGATCACGCCCGGCCCCATCGCCATCAATTCGGCGACTTACGTGGGTTACACAGTTGGAATGCAAAGCGGCAGCGTATGGTACGGTATTCTGGGCTCGGTCATTGCGACTTTCGCGGTCTGCCTGCCGTCGATGACGCTGATGATTCTAGTCGCCCGCTACATCGCCCGACTCAAGGGCAATCCGCTGGTAAGCGGCGCCATGCGGGGACTCCGCCCGGTAGTGATCGGCATGATTGGGGCGGCCGCGCTCCTGCTGATGTTTCCGCAGGACGCAGGCGACGCCAGCTTCATCGACTTCTGGAGTTGGATTCTCTTCGGCGGCGTACTCGCAGGCTCCTACTTCAAACTCAATCCGATCCTGCTGATCGTCCTCTCGGCTGCCGCAGGCATCGCGATCTATCTTTAACCGCGCTTACTCTCCTCCGGCGACGAAGAAGATGCCGCCCGTAAAGAGCACTACCAGGAAAGAGATCAGGGCCAATGCCGTAAGCACCATGAATCCGATGTGCACGAAGCCCCATTTCTCGCCTCCGTGCGGCAGTCTCGGCGAGGTCAGAGCCGCGATAAGGCCCACGACAGGCGTAAGGATCAGACTTAAAACGAACGTCCAGGCGAATCCGATCTTGCGGCGGCTGCCGACGAGCCCGATCAGTACGGAAATAAGACACCAGGTCAGGATACCCAGTACAATAGAGAGCGTAGTCATAATTTCATAAGTTTTTCAAAACCGCTCTGCCCCGTACCGGCAAACCGATCGTCGGCTACCTGACAAAACGACAGTACGTCCCCAGGGGAAGCCGCTTGCCGGCCCGGTCGTCGAAGCAGAGTTCTCCGAATTGTTCCTCAAACGGCGTGCCGAAGGCCTGTCGCACGGCGGTCGAAGCGAGCGTTGCCGACAACCCCATCGAATAGAGGTTCAACACCAGAAACGCTCCGCGCGGCTCCAACAACCGGGCGCAACATTCGAGCATCTCGCCGATGTTATCCTCCAGAATCCACTTTTCGCCGTTGGCACCCCGTCCGTAAGCCGGGGGATCGAGGATAATTCCGTTGTAGCGGTTACCTCGCCGCACTTCGCGCTGCACGAATTTGAGCGCGTCTTCGACGATCCAGCGCACCCCCTCCAAACCGCTCTGCTCCATATTCTCCCGCGCCCAGGTCACGACCTGTTTGACCGAATCCACGTGGGTCGTATCGGCTCCCGCCGCCCGGGCCGCGAGCGTCGCTCCGCCCGTATAGGCAAAGAGATTCAGGACCTTCGGCGTCCGTTCCTCCGCTCTCATCCGCACACAGTTGTCGTAGATGAAATTCCAGTTGGCCGCCTGCTCCGGGAAAAGCCCCACGTGTTTGAACGAAGTGAGGCCCAAGCGCATGCGCAGCCGCATCCCTTCATAGGCATAGTCCACCGTCCACCGGGACGGCATCCCGGACCGCAACCGCCACTCCCCGCGTTCTTCGCTGCGTCCGTCACGCAGGAACGAGGCGTCGGCCAGGCGGCGCCACTCCTCCTCCGTAAGACTCCGCCGCCAGATGGCCTGCGGTTCGGGACGGCGCACGACATAACGGCCGAAACGTTCGAGTTTCTCGAAATCGCCGGAATCGATCAGTTCGTAGTCGGGGAATCGGGGAATCAGGGCTTCAAACATGGAATTATCTTTAATCATACAGCATATAACGAATTATCCGGTTCGTACACGGCATACTGCCGACATCCTACTTCTTTTACCGGCCTGCGGCGAACAGGCGCAAGCCGAACAAATTTCACCGAGCCGCCCGCAGAAACGGAACTCGCCCGCAACTTCCACCGCCGAAATAATCAGACCGATCCGGCCAATCGAAAGCGCGGGACTCTTTTGTTATTTTCGATCGCTCTCGTCGATCAGGCTCATTTCGCACCGGGCACAGTCGAACCGGAGCCGGTATCGGAACCGGCCGCGCATCAGAAACAGCTCTCCTTTCAGCGTCGGATGCTCCTTCAGGCACTGTCCGATCTCACGCCGAATGCAATAGGCCGAACGCATGACCGGATGCCCTGCCGTCGCAGGTTCCAGATCGAGTCCGCGTGCAATTTGCCGCACCCCGTGATCGCGGTAAAACTCCTCGGCCAGACGATTCGTAACATTCTCCTCGGCCGTAAGGACTTTCGACGGATAGGGCGCCGATCGATCCTCGGGCAGAATCGCATGGACGACAGGGCGGTCGAGCCGCGCCCGCCGCAAACGCTCCAATCCTTCGCGGCGCAGCTCCGCCAGCAGCGACACCGGCACGAAACGGTCGCACCCTTCGGAGCGAACCTCCCGCACGTCGAAAATCGTATCTCCGCTGCGGGAAAGTTGTGCGGCGACGGTTTCCGACATCTTCCGGGAATCTTTCGCCGGTTCGAACACCCCGTCGCGCGTAACCTCGGCCGCAACTCCCTCGCAATCGGTAAAACGCACCGTTACTCGCAGCGGCGTTATCGCCGCGTCGGCACGCACGGGAATCACGCGCCGCGTACGGCTGCGGTCGAGGGCCAACGAAAAGCGGCGGTCGAAATTGCGGAACACCTCCGCCCCCGCAACGACGCCCTCCATCCGGTTGGGCACGATGCGGCTTCCGGCCACTTCATTGACATTGGTACCCGCCAACCCGTTCCGGGTCAGCAAACAGATGCCGTCACCGGGAGCCAGATCACACGGCCCGGAGAGCGTAAAACTCCCTCGATCGACCCGCACAATGCGCCCCAACGGTTCGCCGACAGCTTTGGGCGTGTCGAACGATGCGACTCCCGCCCGGCGACCGTCGAAGAAATACTCCGACTCGCCCCGCGTGAAACTCTTCGAAGGATCCGGCTGAAAGTCCGGCCGGCTCTCTCCCACCGACGAGCGGCAGAATCCCGGCCGCGACGCGAGCGCCCGATCAATCCGCTGGCGGTAATAACTTACGACATTTTTGATATATCCGATATCCTTCAGGCGTCCCTCGATCTTGAACGAGGTAATCCCCGCATCGATCAGCTCGCCTATACGGTCCGACAAATTCAAATCCCGCACCGACAGCAAATGCCGCCCCTTGACGACCGTACGCCCGGACTCGTCCACCAGATCGTAGGTCAGGCGGCAGGGCTGGCTGCAAGCGCCCCGGTTACCGCTGCGTTCGCTCATCGAACGCGACAGGAAACAGCGGCCGCTGTACCCCACGCAGATCGCCCCGTGGACGAAACACTCCAGATCGACCCCGCAGGCGGCGCGGATCGTCCGGATCTCGTCGAGCGACAAGGCCCGCTCCAGAATCACGCGGGCAAAGCCGCAGCGCTCCAGAAAAAGCGCCTGCTCCGGCGTACGTGTGGCCGCCTGCGTCGAAGCGTGCAGCTCGACCGGCAGATTCATCCGCCGCAGCGCCATGTCCTGCACGATCAGGGCGTCCACCCCGGCGGCGATCAGCTCCCTGGCCTGCCGCTCGGCTTCGGCCAACTCGCCGTCATAGAGCAACGTATTGAGCGTAGCATGCACCCGTACACCGTATTGATGGGCATACTCTACCGCTCGGGCGATCTCCTCCGCAGAATTGCCCGCCGCGTGGCGCGCACCGAAGCGGGCGCCTCCGATATAGAGGGCGTCGGCGCCGTAATCGACCGCAGCGACGGCCGCCTGCAAATCTTTGGCGGGAGCGAGTAATTCGATGGATTTCACGGTGCTTTGTCGGAAAATATGCCGAAGAAAAAACCCGAAACGACATCCGGTTCCCCCGGGCCGCGTCGAGGCGTGTCTTATCTCGGGGCAAAAGTAAAAAATAATCGGCAAATGTGCTTGCGATTGGGGTTTGTTTTGTAATTTTGCTCTCCGAACACGTAATATTTCAAGACCATGCTTACGATCAAGCAACTCAGGGACGACCGCGAGGCGGCCATCCGCCGTCTGGCAAAAAAAGGAGTGGACGCCGCTCCGGTAATCGCCGAAATCGAAAAACTGGACGACCGCCGCAAGGCGATCCAGCACGAACTGGACGAATGTCTGGCCACACAGAACCAGGCGGCCAAACAGATCGGTGCATTGATGGGTCAGGGACGGCGCGACGAAGCCGAAGCCAAAAAAGCGGAAGTCGCGTCCCTCAAGGAGCGGTCGAACGCGCTGAATGCCGAATTCAAAGAGGTTTCGGATGCTCTTCAGGCCGCGATCGTCACCCTGCCGAACTTCCCGGCCGACATCGTGCCCGAAGGCAAAACGGCGGAAGACAATCTGGTTGTGAAACTGGTCGAAAGCTATACGCAATTGCCCGAAAACCCGCTGCCCCACTGGGAGCTGGCCCGCAAATACGACATCATCGACTTCGACCTGGGCGTAAAGCTCACCGGCGCGGGGTTCCCCGTTTATAAGGGACAGGGCGCCCGGTTGCAGCGTGCGCTCATCAACTTCTTCCTCGACTGCAACACGCGGGCCGGGTATCTGGAAGTGGAGCCTCCGGTCATGGTCAATGAAGCCTCCGGCTTCGGCACGGGACAACTGCCCGACAAGGAGGGACAGATGTACCACGCCACGGCGGACAACTTCTACCTCGTTCCGACGGCCGAAGTGCCCGTGACGAACATCTACCGCGACGTGATTCTCGACGAGAAGGATTTTCCGGTGAAGATGACCGCCTACACCCCCTGTTTCCGCCGCGAAGCCGGGTCGTACGGCAAGGATGTGCGCGGACTGAACCGTCTGCACCAGTTCGACAAGGTGGAGATCGTACAGTTGAGCCTTCCCGAAAAGAGTTACGAGGCGCTGGACGGCATGGTGGCCCACGTCGAAAGCATCGTCAAGGCACTGGAGCTGCCCTACCGCATCCTCCGACTCTGCGGCGGCGACATGTCCTTCACCTCGGCGCTGACTTATGATTTCGAGGTATATTCCGAAGCGCAGAAACGCTGGCTCGAAGTGTCGTCCGTGTCGAATTTCGAGTCGTTCCAGGCCAACCGCCTGAAACTCCGCTACAAGGATGCCGACAAAAAGACGCGGCTGGCACACACGCTCAACGGCTCCTCGCTGGCCCTACCCCGCATCGTGGCGGCCCTGCTGGAGAACAACCAGACGCCCGACGGCATCCGGATTCCTGAAGCGTTAATTCCTTATACGGGCTTTGATATGATTAAATAAATTTTTATATTTGCACCGTCAACACACAACTTAAACAATACAAAAAAATGGCTTACAAAATTAGTCCCGATTTGTGCGTAGCTTGCGGCACATGTATCGACGAATGTCCGGTAGAGGCAATCTCGGCCGGTGATGTTTATGTAATCGATCCTGACAAGTGCATCGACTGCGGCACCTGCGCAGGCGTTTGCCCGAGCGAAGCGATCAAGCCCGAATAATTTTACAAGAAGGCATAAAAAAGCTCTTCCCTCGAAAGGAAGAGCTTTTTTATTGTCTATTCCCAAGTGGATCTGCCGACACGCCCGAAACCCGGGGCCGATCCACCCATACGGCCTGCCGCCGGTCAGGGATTCACAACAGTTTTCCAGCCGATTTCAACGGCAGATCACGATTCCGCCGACCGTTAATTCGATACGCCCCGAAGCACCCTCGAAAGGGATTTCGCGGAAAGGTCGAAATACATCGGACGATAGCGGCGGGGCCGTGCATCACAGGACATCGAAAGACACGTGTACAGGGATTTTGCCGCAAACGAACCTTTCCGTTTGCAGAATCTATCTATTATACTTAATTATAGAGCACAGAAACATCGCGGGAGAAGCGTATCCCGCAATGTCTAATGCCTGTTTCAGCCCGTGAAAGGGGAAGCTCGCGGCACAATGGCCGCAAGCATTCCGGAAGAGGCGCGTGGAAAAGGATCGAAGGCATACCGTTGCAGGCGACGATCGTTCAACCTAAAACCTACCTAATTATGAAAGCACGTGTCTATTTATCGTTAGGAGCCTTGCTCCTGTTCTTGGCTCCGTTGAGTTGTTCCGACAAAGCGGAAAGTCCGGCACCGGAAACTCCGCCGGAAGAACAGCCGGTACAGCCTTCAGAAGAGTATAAGGAGATGTATCATTCGATGGAGGATAACATAAAGGACGAGGAACCCAGTCTCTATTACACGTACTTCCGTATGCGAAATGCCAGCGACCAGCCGCTGTACATTGCTGCAAGAGTACGAAGGAACCCATACGGATTCTTCTACTACCTCAAGCCGAAGGAACAAGCTACGCATTGGTGTTGTATAGAAAATTGCGCGGGTTTGAATTTCGATATGGATCAGGTATTAATCAAAGACTTGAACAAAGGCTTAGATTATTTAGAAATTTATTACCGAAACGATAAGGCCGGGACTTTAGGTCCGGAGAAAGATACCGCGATGCTTTATAATTTTATAAAGCCTATGACGGAAGAGATGGTCGGAACGCCGCGCGACCCGGCCCGTTGGGAGTATGAAGAGTTCCCGGACCGCCCCCGTGCCGTGCGATGGACGATTCATATCACCAATGAGGACTATGAAGAAGCCGTCCGTGCGACCACCGAGCGGTGGAAAGATTGGGATCGCTGGAGCGGTGAGCCGATAGAATGGGAATGATTTTCAATTTCGTCTATATCGTAGAAGCGGGCCGCAGCGTAATAGCTGCGGCCCGCTTTTATCCCCCGCCTTACTGCCGAACCGAAAAGACCGATTCGCTCCTTCGAAAGTCGTCTTTCGCAGAATTCCGACCGGATAAAAGGAGTCCCCCGGACACGGATATTTCGCAGCAATGCTGCCTTCGGTTACTTACGTTCCTTGATCTGGCCGCTGCGATAGGCCGCCAGCAGGTTCTTCAGGTCGTCGATCTGCACCTGCAACTCCTTGCCGATAGTCGTATCGCGCACCGTGATGCGGTCGGTCGTCGCCTCGACGATCACCTTCGTAGAGATGATGTCCTTTCCCTCCTCGACGGCCTTGACCGCCGACTCGAAAGGCTCGTGCTGCACCAGTTGCAGCCCGTGCGAATTGTAAATCAACGTATAACCGGCGATGCCCGTTTCGGAATGGTACGCCTTGGAAAATCCGCCGTCGATCATCAGCAGCTTGCCGCCGGCCTTGATGGGACTTTCGCCCTTGCAGGTCTTCACGGGCACGTGTCCCGAAATGATATGGGATTTCTCTGGATCGAGTCCGAAAGCCGAAAGAATCATACTGCACATCTTCGTATCATCCAAATGCTTGTAATAAGCTCCCTTCTCCTCGTGGTGCGTCTTCTTGTCCTCGATCAGGTAACGCTCCAGCGTTGCCATCTTGGCCTTGTCGAAGAACGGGGATTCGGGGCCGCACCACAAGTACCACATGTAATCGAGCGCCATCTGCTGACTCTTGGCCCCATTGCCACCGAAATAGGCCTCCCGGGTCAGGCGGTCCAGTTTGTCCAGCAGGCTCCGTCCGGCATAGGGTTTTCCGTCCACGATGACTGTTTTGAACTCCCCTTCGTCGGTCATCGGAATCGAAGCGTGGTACATCAGGTTCGAATTGACGATCAGATACATACTGCCCTTCGAAAAGAGCAGCCGGATATGTTTCTGTAGTTTGTCGCTGTTCAGGAACGAGGCTTGCAACGTACGAATAAGCTGATCTTCGCCCGGAGTCAGCTTATAAGGATCCCGGGGATCGACCGTCGGAAAGTCGGCGTCCTTCAAGGGATAATCCTTGCCGTCGATCTCGATGGTTCCCTTCTCGTAGTCGATTTTCTCCAACAAAGCCCGCCCCTCCATCTTGTATTCGGGATGGCGCTTGATCATCTGTCCCTCGATCTTGAACTGGATCACCGAAATCGCCTTGTGCATCTGGGCCATCAGCAGTACATCGCGCTCCGTAACGCCCGAATTCTGCATCACTTTGGGCTGGTAGGGCTTGCAGGGTGAGTTCTCATAAACTTCCATGGCGAAGCGGGCCAGCGGCAGCAGATTGATGCCGTAGCCGTCCTCCAACACATCGAGATTGTCATAGCGGGCCGACACACGGATCACATTGGCGATCGAAGCTAAATTTCCCGCCGCAGCGCCCATCCAAAGAATGTCGTGATTACCCCACTGGATATCGTACATCTTGTACTGGGCCAGCGTATCGAAAATGAAGTGCGGACCGGGCCCCCGATCGAAAATATCGCCGATGATATGCAGACGGTCGATCGTCAGGCACTGGATCACATTGCTCATGGCGATAATGAAAGCATCCGCCCGTCCGATCGAGATGATCGAATTAAGAATCCCGTTGAAATAACTCTGTTTGGGCGATCCCGGCGAATCGGATTCGTGGAGAAGCTCCTGAATGACATAGGAAAAATCCGGAGGCAGCATCTTGCGCACCTTCGAGCGGGTGTATTTGACCGAAACGGCCCGGCAGACCTCTGTCAGCTGGTTGAGCGTAACCTTATACCAGTCGTCCAGATTCGATTCCTTCTGCTTGATGAGTTGCAGCTTCTCGGCGGGATAGTAGATCAGCGTACAAAGCTCCGTCATTTCGGATTCGCGCAAAGTATTGTTGAAAACCTCGTGCACCTTTTGCCGGATCACGCCCGAAGCGTTCTTCAGCACGTGGCGGAAAGCCTCGTATTCACCGTGAAGGTCCGTAAGGAAATGCTCGGTACCTTTGGGAAGGTTCAGAATAGCCTCCAGGTTGATGATTTCAGTCGTAGCGTCGGCAATGGTCGGGAATTTCTCCGAAAGCAAATTGAGGAATTTCAAATCGGCCGCCGAATATGTCTTGTTCACAGATACACTCATTGCAATAAACATTTTGGGCAATTATATATTTCAATGTACCATCATCCGAGATCGCAGCATCGCAAGGGTCGCCTATTCGCAGCTTGTGGCTGCGTCTGTAATGCAATTCTCCCCGACATTCCCTCCTCGGAGGGACTTGGCGCTACATTCCCAAAGAGATCCACCAAAGTATATCATTGCGATATTTTTTACTAAATTAAATACTTTTCCACAAAGTGCCAAATATTTCGGACTCAATTCCCGGAATTTCCTCCAGCTGCTCCTCCCCGGTTCCGAAAGACGCAAAAAAAGATTCCCGAAATTACTTCGGGAATCTTCGGTTTCGGTCAGCGGCCGAATTACAACACGCTAACGATTTTCATCGAATTTACGGTCTTCGGACACATCTTGCCCACCGAACTGAAAGCTACGGAAGAGATTCCGCTCTTCGAATTAGACTCGGGGAAAAGTTCCTCCACCGGACTGAGGTTAGCCTTGCTCACCTCGAACGGTTCACATCGGTAAATATTACCATACTCTCCGGCCTCGTTCTGTGCTACGATATAAGCGTAAACCATAAGGCCCTCAGGAAGCTTGACTATATCCATCATAGAAGTATCTGCATCAAAGCCCATACTCATAATGTAAGACAAAACCACGTCGTCAGACTCACCCGAAAAATCCACATCGGTCACCAGCATATTCCAAACCTCGGCACACTCTTCGGAGAACTGGGGTACGTATCGCAAGAAATAGGCACCTCCGTAATCATCGGGCTTATACGTAGTCGGATCAATGGACGAAGCCTCCTCACCGTCATACAGACGGACATCCACGCTCTCCACCGTAGCATCCGAAGCGACATATTCCAACGTTTCAAAGTCCTTCACGCTGACATCCGTCGTCGGACGACCGTACTCATCCATACCGCACACGAATACGACATACCCCGTTTTAGGCAGCAAACCAGTAAAAGTGAACTCCTCCAAATCACCCGTCATCCGCTGTTTCTTCATAAACTCGGAAACAGACATCTGGTAAGCCTTGGCCAAGTTAGCGATAAAAGAAGGGAGCAGCTCTTTCAGTATCGCGGGGTCGTTTTGACATTCCGAACTATACTCTTCAGCTGTCAGCGCATAGAAGAAATAGGGCACCTTCTTATCGGAAGGAGTAAAACTCATTGTTACGGACGTCGATTTAGGCTCAACCGTCCATTCGAAAGTACAATTCTCCTCCTCCAGGCCGGGCAACGTTTTCGTCGTAAACTCGGCAACGATTCCGTTAGCGACAATTTCAAGGTTCTCATTGACACCGGCAACGACAACCGAGTAGGATGTACCCGCCGACAAACCGGGGACATCCAATTCCAAAGGAGTTACACTACCATGCAACCGTCCCTGCTGAGTAAGCACATTGTAAATATCAGCAACAGTGGCTCCCTGCGACATATATTCCGCCTTATAATAGTTGATGACACCTTTCGCAATATCATTATCCGTAATTCCGGGAATTTGCTGCTCCAGGAACGCCGTCTCAAACACCACAGCCATAAAAGACTGGGACTTGGCATTCTCTGTAATCGCCTCGAACGTAGCAACCGAACTGTAATAAGACGTGTCGGAGAACGTCACCTTATATTCGCTCTCGACAGGATCTCCTCCCGTTCCGTTATTGCCACCGCCACCGGTGGTTTTATTTTCGTCGTCGCTACAACCGGCCAACGTCGCGAATGCTGCCAAAGCAGCAAACATAAATGTTTTGATTTTCATACGCATTAAAAAATTATTGGGTTTATTTATGCAAATTTCTTCGTTCCTGCTCCTCATTTATTCAAAGGGCATCGTTGCAAATATAGAAATTTATTTCGAATCGGCCTGAAAAATCGGATAAAAAAAACAACATTTCCTCCGCTTTGCGAGCGATTCCGGCATACTCGCAGACTTTATTCACGAATAGAACGGAATAAAGGTCGCTCTTCGTATAAAAGAGATGGCTTTCTTTGAATACGGGACAACCCGATATCCTCCCGCCACCGGTTGCGGATCTCCTCCGCAGCATATCCCTCGACAATCATCCGGCACACATATTCCCCCCCCCGCCTCGTATCGTTCTTCGAGAATCGGTCCGTCGATGAGCATTCTGTTGAGATTGGGCCGATCCGGACCAATGGCTTCCCGCTCGAAACCTACGCAGGCATCCAATCGCTCTATATAATTTAGGTATAACACGCCCGCATCCAACCTGTTCACGCCACCTCGAACGAGTGCATCGCCTCGTCGGAAGGCCTCCGCGTGTTCCCGTCGCAGAGCGACCGGATCGGAATACCCGTCGCCGCATCGACGGAACCTCCCATGTGTTCTCCGGGATCGGCCGTTCCCCGGAATCCGTGCTCCGGAGCGAAGATTGCAGTCACATCGAATCCCCTCGCGTGCAGAACATCAACCAAATGCCGTTCGCCGATCATCGAAGTATGATTCGCAAGCAAGGCCACACGCTTCCCTGCGAGCCGGGGATAATACATCGCCGTATCGGTCGTACCGACCCATACGGACTCCTTCGGAACCAGGCTGATCGCATCCGACAGTAAATTCCGCGCTGCGACGGCATCTGCCGCCTGTCCGGAAGCGACAGATACGAAAAAACGGATAAACCTAAAAATATCAGTCAATCAAAAACAGAAAATTTACTATCTTTGATTAACTGAACTTATACCATATAAAAATGAAAAACCGTCTGATCCAATTTTTGCCGGTATTGCTTATCGCTTTTGTTTCTTTTGCTACACTCGGAATCGTTCAAGCCCAAAACCGTAACCCTTGCGCAGACACTCCAGAAGCGGAGCGCCTACTCTCTGAACTCACTACGGCATGCTCCGAGCAGTCTTCGGAAAAAATCGAAAAATTCATCGAAAAATGGGAGCAGGAAAGCCGAACCGCGACGATATACGACACAAACGATAAGCTAACAACAACTGTTTATCAACTTTTGGACTACCTAATGGAAAAATATTATTTCAATAACAAAGAACTCTCTCCGGACAAACAGGGGCGGATCGTCAACGGCAACTTGGTTTTTCCGGGAGAAGTTCCCGTCTATATTTTAAGTGACGAAGAATATCTCGATTGTTTCCGTCCTGAAGACTTATCGTCGCATCGATGGTTTTCCCAAATGGATTATACACCGCAACGAATCATCAAAGGGTACCGTCCCTGCAATGCGCCTCAACAAATTCGGTTCTTAAAACTCATTCCATCTTACAAAAAAGCCATTGACAGTTTTATCGACTCCGAAGTCAAAAAGTCGAAAAGCTTTATTTATTCACAACATGCTCTCAACTTTTATACAAGTAAATTTCCCGTGTGCTATTCATCCTTTTTACATTATCCGAATCCACGATCATCACCCTACTTCAGCTATATCGTAATAAACACTTCACTCACGGAAGCTATCATCCAATGCGACTACGGATTCTGGGGTGAAACGGACGCCCTGCAAAAAAAGAATGGAAAATGGGGACCCGCAGCAGGAAATACGATTTCGATCCATTCGATCGAATAAAACAAACTTAAAACAAGAGGGAGGGCGAAAATAAAATTTTCGCCCCCCTGCAATATTCTCACATCCCCACGCTTACGCCTGTCCGCCGAACTCCATCAGGTAGGCCTTGATGAATTCGTCCAGGTCGCCGTCCATCACCCCCTCGACATCCGAGGTCTGGACTCCCGTACGATGATCCTTCACCCGTCGGTCGTCGAAGACGTAGGAGCGGATCTGCGAACCCCATTCGATGCGTTTTTTCGTAGCTTCGAGTGCCTGCTGCGTAGCCATGCGCTTGTCCAGCTCCCGCTGGTAGAGTTTCGACTTGAGGATGCGCATGGCATTTTCGCGGTTCATCAACTGCGAGCGAGTCTCCATATTCTCGATCAGATACTCGATCGGCTCGCCCGTATCGGCATCCTTGCCGTGATAGCGCAACCGGACCGCCGTTTCGACCTTATTGACGTTCTGGCCGCCCGCACCGCTCGACCGGAAGGTATCCCACTCGATGTCCGCAGGATTGACCGTGATTTCGATCGTATCGTCGATCGCCGGCGACACGAACACCGACGCGAAAGTCGTCTGCCGCTTGTTATTGGCGTTGAACGGCGACAGGCGCACCATGCGGTGCACGCCGTTTTCGCTCTTGAGGTAGCCGTAGGCGTATTCGCCCTCGAATTCGAGCGTGCAGGACTTTACACCTACCTCCTCGCCAGCCTGATAGTCGAGCACCTTGACCTTGTATCCGTGCGCCTCGCCCCAGCGGGTGTACATGCGCAGCAGCATCCCCGCCCAGTCGAGCGCCTCGGTACCGCCCGCACCGGAATTGATATCCATGATAGCGCCCATACGGTCCTCGTCACGACGCAGCATGTTGCGCAATTCGAGTTCTTCGATGCGGTGCATCGCACGCGCATACTGCTCGTCGAGCTCCTGCTCGGTCACCACGCCCTCCTTGACGAATTCCGGCATCAGCCGCAGGTCTTCGACCTCCTTGACCACAGCATCGTACTCCTCGACCCACGCCTTGATTCCCGCCACGCGGCGCAACTGTTCGCGGGCCTTGTCGGGATTATCCCAAAAGCCCGGAACCTGCGTCTTCTCCTCCTCGTTCTGGAGTTCTATTCTTCGCTGGTCGATGTCAAAGACACCTCCCCAACGTATCCTGACGTCTTATAGCCTCTTTAATCTGTTCTGCAAGTACCATATTTTCCGATTGATTATTACAGGCCGGAATCGTGCAGGCTCTTCCGCAAGAATCACCGTCCCGCCTGTTTTTTCCAACAAATGTAAATAAAATTTCCGGGTTTCCGAAATAGGAACCGGGCTCGTCGCCAATAAAAACGATCCCGCCCCGGACGGCTCTGTTCGAAAAAAGTCGGACGCCCAAACCCTTCCGCCGAAAAGATCGCCTCGAACGACGGGCTATCGACCGTTATCACGGGCCACAGACCGAACACAGACCGAAAATACGCTCCGTCGCACCGACACCGACCGTCCGAAAACCGTTTCTTTTATTCCTTTCCAAAACCGCCCCGCGCATCCCTGCGATTATGCCGAACACGCTCGAAGCCGCCGACTACCGCCCGGACAGGTTCATCTTCAGTTTACGCTCCGCAAACTCCCGGATAAAGTCGGCCGTACCTTCGATCCCCAGCACCGAGGAATCGATGCAGAGATGGTAGGTTGCGGCTTCGCCCCACTTGCCGCTGCTGAAATAGTCGTAATAGGAAGCCCTGCGGGTATCCGTACGCTCCATCTGCGCTTCGGCCTCTTCGGGCGTTACGTTCTCCTGCTCGCAAAGGCGGCGCACCCGATCTTCCGGGGCCCCCGTAACGAAAACATTCACCGCGCGGGGATGATCCCTCAAAATGTAATCGGCACAGCGGCCCACGAAAATACACGACTCCCGCGAGGCGATGTCGCGGATCACGTCGCTCTGTATCTTGAACAGCGCCTCGCTGCTCAACACGTCGGTCATCCCGCACTCGTCGCCCCCGAAAGGCATGCGCAAGTAACCGATCAGCGAGGAAAAGAGGCTCCTCGACTTCTTCTCGTCGGCCTGCTCGAAAAGTTCCGTGCAGAGACCGCTCTGCTCGGCCGCCAGATTGATCAACTGCTTGTCATAGACGTGTACGCCCAGACGACGCCCCAGCGCCTCGCCGACGGCTTTGCCGCCGCTGCCGAGCTGGCGGCCTATATTGATAACAAACTTATCCTGTTCCATAGTGCAACGGTTTTTATTCATTCACTCTGCGATCGTTTTCGACTTCGGCTCCCGAAACCTCGCCTCTCCCCGCAGCGGCCTTGGCCTTGAACTTCCGGAATTGGCAGAACAGCATGACACCGGCAACCAGCGAAGCCAGGAAATCCGACAGCGGCATCGAACACCATACGCCCCAACTGCCGTCCCAGGGCGTCAGCTCGTCGAAGATGCGGGGCAGGAAAATCAGACCCGGCATCAGGAAAAGCAACTGCCGCGACAACGAAAGGAAGATCGCCTTGCCCGCCATGCCGATACTCTGGAAAAAGTTGGTCGTCACCATCTGGAAACCGATGATCGGGAAGCAGAAGAAGACGATGCGCATACCTTCGGCCGAAAGACGGACCAACTCCGGATCGTCCGTGAAAACCGACACCGCCAGGCGCGGCGCCAATTCGCCGATCAGGAATCCGAGCGTGGTGACGCAGGTAGCGCCGATGATCGTCAATTTCAGCACCCGATCCACCCGGTCGAACTGCCGGGCACCGTAATTATACCCAGCAATGGGCTGCATACCCTGATTGATGCCCATGACGATCATCACGAAGAAGAATCCCAACCGATTGACGATACCGTAAGCACCGATATTGAGATCGCCGCCGTACTCCTTGAGTCCCTTGTTGATCAGAATCACGATGAAACAAGCCGCAAGGTTCATCAAGAAGGGCGACATGCCGATAGCCAGCACATTACGCACGATCTTGCCTTTCAGCCGGTAGATGCCGCGCCGGAAATGCAACAGCTCGTTCCTGTCCGAAAAGATGCGGAACTGCCAGACGAGCGCGAGTATCTGCGCCAGCACGGTCGCAATGGCCGCGCCGCGAATGCCCCAGCCGAAGCCGAAGATGAACAGCGGGTCGAGAATCGCATTGATCGTCACCGTCAGGATCGTGGCGTACATCGCCTTGCGCGGGTGCCCGGCGGCACGCAACACGGCGTTCAGACCCAAATACATGTGTGTAACGACGTTACCCCACAGAATGACGGACATATACTCCCGGGCATAGCCGATCGTCGCATCGCTGGCTCCGAAAAAGTAGAGAATCGGATCGAGAAAAACCAGCGTCAGCAACCCGAAAGAGATTCCGATAATCAGGTTGAGCACCACGACATTCCCCAGAATCCGCTGGGCCGTTTCGTAATCCCGCTGCCCCAGGCGCATCGACACCAGCGTCGCGGCGCCCACACCCACCAACGAACCGAACGCCGCCGCGAGGTTCATCAGCGGGAACGTCAGGGCCAGCCCCGAAATGGCCAGCGCCCCCACGCCGTGCCCGATAAAGATGCTGTCCACCATGTTGTACAGCGACGAGGCGGTCATCGCGATAATGGCCGGCACGGCATATTGAACGAGCAGCTTGCGGATACGCTCGGTTCCCAGCTCCATCGCCGCTCCTTTTACTTCACTCATACACAAGTCCTCCCTTCAATAATCATTCGACGCACGAAACGGCTGCGACGGACTTTCCGCCCCGGCAACCGCCCGCACGATCCAAACACACCGTTCCCGTCCGGAATACACCGAACAGGAACGATCGATTTATCAATACTTTAATTAAAACGACGAAACGCTATTCGATCTCCCAGTCGCAGCCGTCCTTGCGGTCCTTGACCCGGATACCGATGGCCGTAAGCTCGTCCCGGATCTTATCCGACAGCGCCCAATTCTTCTCGGTCTTGGCCGCCTGCCGCAGGTCGAGAAGCATATTCACCAACGGCGTGACCAGATCCTTGCCGCCGGCCGAAGCCGCCTTTTCGTCGCGCAAACCCAGAATATCGAACACATAACGACGGACGATCTCCCGGAGCTTCTCCAGGTCGGCCGCCGTGATCCGCTGCTGCCCCTCGACCAACTGATTGATGATGCGCACCCAATCGAACAGTGCGGAAATCGCCATCGGCGAGTTCAGGTCATCGTCCAACGCTTCGCGGCAGCGGGTTTCGAGCTCCGCAGGATCCACCGTGGATTGCTCCGACGGCTTGATCTTGTCGAGCGCCTCGACAGCCTTCATCAGGCGGTCGAGTCCCTTTTCGGCGGCTTGCAACGCCTCGTTCGAAAAGTCGAGCGTCGAACGGTAGTGGGCCTGTAATACGAAGAAACGGATCGTCATCGGCGAATAAGCCTGCGTCAGCAACTTATGATTGCCCGTGAAAAGCTCCTCGAGCGTGATGAAGTTGCCGAGCGACTTGCCCATCTTCTGACCGTTGATCGTAATCATGTTGTTGTGAATCCAATACTTAGCCGAGTCGTGGCCGAGCGCCGCCGTCGATTGCGCGATCTCGCATTCGTGATGCGGAAACATCAGGTCCATACCGCCGCCGTGGATGTCGAACCGCTGGCCCAGGTATTTGGTGCTCATGGCCGAACACTCCATGTGCCAGCCGGGGAAGCCGTCGCTCCAGGGCGAAGGCCAGCGCATGATATGCTCCGGCGAAGCCTTCTTCCAGAGGGCGAAATCGCACGAATGGCGCTTATCGCCCTGCCCGTCCAGCTCGCGCGTGTTCGTCAGAATATCGTCGAGGTTGCGGCCCGAAAGACGGCCGTAGCTGTATTTCCGGTTGTATTTCTCCACATCGAAATAGACCGACCCGTTCGATTCGTAGGCGAAACCGTTGTCGAGAATCTCCTTCACCATGGCGATCTGCTCGATGATATGGCCGCTGGCGCAGGGTTCGATCGAGGGGGACAGCACGTTCAGCTCGTCCATCGCCCGGTGGTAACGCTCCGTGTAATAGTGCGCCACTTCCATCGGTTCGAGCTGCTCCAGCCGCGCCTTCTTCGAAATCTTGTCCTCACCGTCATCGGCATCGTGCTCCAGATGTCCCACGTCGGTCACGTTGCGCACGTAGCGCACTTTGTAGCCGAGCGACCGGAGATAACGGAACAACAGGTCGAAGGTCACCGCCGGCCGGGCGTGTCCCAGATGCGGATCGCCATATACGGTAGGTCCGCAGACATACATTCCCACATGCGGGGGATTGATCGGCTCGAAGGTTTCCTTGCGGCGGTCGAGCGTGTTGTAAAGGGTCAATTTCGATTCCATAACAAGCAATATCTTCCGAGCCACAAAATTAACATTTTTCCCACAAAAACAGTAAAAACGAAGACAAAGTTTGCAGTTCCGCCATCGTTCGGAGCAACACGCTCCCGACCTGATACCGCATAAACCCCGAATAAAATATGAAGCACCCTGCAAATCAAAAATAAAAATCATTTGCAAATACAAAATATTTTATCTATTTTTCAGATAGATAAAAACACATTTCTCTTCACACACACAAAACTCCCGGACAGAATCGCTTTTTTAAGACCGGCCTCGTTTCTGCCGAAAATAAAAACCCGCCGTAGGCCCGGCACTAAAACCTTTTATACTATGAAATATTTTAGATTCGTATGGTTGTTGATGATCTTCGGGGGGGGATTTTGGGTTCCTCGCTCTTTGCCGGGTGTAACAACGACGATCCCGTCACACCGGATGCACAGCCTGAAATCGTATTCGCCAAAGAGAGCCTCGATGTTCCGGCCGAAGGAGGACCTTTCCAAATCGAATACACGATCGAAAACCCCGTCGCAAATGCGACCCTGTCTGCCAAATGCAACGACAGTTGGATAACGGACATCGATACCAAAACCGCAGGGGTCATCTCTTTCAACGTAACCAAAAACGAAACAGCGGAAAAGAGAGAAGCAATCATCGAAGTTTCGTACGCGGATATCCAGCCGGCGCCTTCCTTTACAGCAAAACAGGCGGCCCGTCCGGAGGAGGCATTTACGATAACGATTTCGGACATCACCACAAAAACATTCCGAACTACAGTCCGTCCCGGAGACCAGGAAATGTATTATCTGTTGAACATCATCCCCTCCCGGGCTGCCGCCGATTTCAAGACGGATGACGAGCTCTACCAATACGACATCGACTTCTATACAGACATGGACGCAACGGGCAGCGGCTGGCAAAGCTGGGCACAAGAATACCTCGAACAGGGGACTATTGCAGACAGGCTGATCGAAAACATGGAACCCAATACCGAATACCTCGTTTACGCATACGGCGTGGATCCCATCACGATCGAAAGGCTGACCCCGATCTCAAAAAAGACGCTCACAACCCTGGCACCCCAAACAATCGACACAAAATTCGACATACAGATCGTTTCGACCGAAGGTCTCAACATCGACGTTCTTGTCAAAGCGAACGATTACGACGGCCATTTTGTCGCAAAGATCTACGGCAGCGTCGATGCGGCCGATACGGATGCGACCGTTTTGGAGAAAATATCGGAAAGTTGGATCGACAACGTACAGATCTACGGATGGATGGGCTACACGGCCGAAATGATCCTGAGCCAATATACCTTTCAACAATCCAGAGAAATCCAGGAAACGCTCGAACCGAACTCCAAATACTACATTTATGCCTTTGCCGTCGATGACGAAGCCCTGCGCTGTTCGGACATCGTATTCATCCCTATTACGACAAACGACACATCCATACAACATTGACGACGGCAACCGTCGAAATTACACCGATCGCTACGCCTCTCCTGAAAACTACCATTCAGGAGAAAAGCATCAGACCGGCTCCATACGAAAAATTCCCGATCAGTCCGGACATTCAGTCCGGACTGATCTTCTTAACAACCGACAGACGACTATCTCGACCGTCTCCTCACTTAAAAATATCGTTTCAAACTTCGTCGAACGAGATAGTCCCAATTTTTCAACCAATAAAAACACACAATAAATTAAAAAAGACAAAAACATTTGCAAATACCGAATATTTTATCTATTTTTTTCCAACAAAGAAAAACAACATCTCTATTACATGAAAGAAAACACTTAAGCAGAAAGCGCTTTTTTTTAAGACCGGCCTCGTTTCTGCCGAAAATTAAAAACCTGCCGTAGGCCCGGCACTAAAACCTTTTACGCTATGAAACACTTTAGATTCGCATGGATGTTGCTGATGTTCGGGGGGGGGGATTTTGGGATGCCTGCCTTCATGCAGCGACAAAGACAACGGTATGGAACAGACGGAGCCGAACGACCCGGACGACCCACAGGGACCCCAAATTCCGGACGATCCCAATCCGCCCATGACCGGGTACATCGCCCATACGATGACCGAAGGCGAACTGATGTACTACGGGCATGACAGTGAATACAGCAAAGAAGGCGGAGCCGTTTATTTCCTCTACCTGAAAGACCTGAACAACTCTGCCCGCGGATGTAGCGTATGCTTTTATGTCAATGTCCCACGACAGGAAAAGGGTAGCTTCACCCTTCCGGCCGGGAAATACACCGCCTCCTCCACTTGGGAAATAAATACGTTCAACAATAAAAATACGACTAGATACCGTTCCAACTGGAATGTGGTCGCCCCCAAATGGACACAATACGTTGCCGAAGCCGGAGAATTCGAAGTCGCCATCGGCGACAACATGACCTACACGATCAGAGGCCACATGAAAGGCGGCTCCATTCAGGACGGGGGTTCCATTATGGAAAACGAAGCGGGCGTAGCGTTCGCATTCACAGGTCGGTTGCTGATTTCCGATTACTCGGAAGACTATGAAGACCCGGATGATCCGGATACTCCGGATGATCCCGCACCCGAAGTGCCTGAGGTAACCATGTCCACCGGCTCCCTGTATCGTTACAACGACAACATCTATTATCTCCAGCTCAAGGATGCCAATCCCGCCGATCTCTACGAGACAACCTTTTACTTGAAGCTGCCCGCTTCGGATTCACCGTTGTTGGCCAGCGGCGACTATATGGCAGCAACGACAGGCGAAGAGATGACCATCGATGCGAGCAAGTCATTCTGGAACTTTACCGACAAGGACAACCACAACGACAAGATCAAAAACCGGCTCAAGGAGGGAACCAAAATTCACATCGTCAGCAACGGCGACCACAACTACACGATCACCGGCACACTGGAAGGTACATCCGATAAAACCGGTAAAAACACAGCTCTGAAAATCAACTTTTCCGGCACTCTTCCTTTCGAGGACTACGCCGATCCGGAACCCGTGGAACCGACTGTTACGGAGGTGACCATGACCATCGGCAACCTGGACTACTACGACGGCAATATCTATACTCTGACCCTCAAGGACGCCAACCCGACAGATACTTACGAAGCGTCGCTCTCGTTCAAACTACCCGCTTCGGAGACCCTGCAGCTCGTCAGCGGCGACTACCCCGTATCGACCGGCAGCGGAGAGATGACCCTCGACGCAGCCAAATCCTCTTGGACATTCATCGACAAGGAGAATTTCAACGACCGGATCAAAAATACGATCAAAGAAGGTTCACTCACCGTGACAAACAACGGGAACCACAACTACACCGTAACCGGTACTCTCCGGGGAGCGAGCGACACCGGACAGGAAACAGCCATTAAGATCGATTTTACCGGCACAGTACCTTTCAACAACTATTCGACTCCTCCGGCTCCGGAAGCACCGAAAGCAACCATGACCGTCGGCGACCTCTACTACAATGGGGACAATGTATTCTTCCTCGGCCTGAAAGATGGCTCTCCGATAAAAGAATACGGCATCACGTTCTACATTACGCTCGCGCCCACAGATCCTCTGCAACTCGCCAGCGGCGACTACACGGGCGGTGCCGCCGGTGAGAACATGACTTTCGATCTGGCGAAATCCTTCTGGAACTACAACGATCCCACCTACGGAATCATCAAGAACAGAATCACGGAGGAAACTCTCAAAATCGTCGCCAACGGCAATGACGACTATACCATTACGGGCTCGTTCAAAGCCATCGACGAGGACGACAAAAATACCGAGCTCGAAATCGAATACACCGGAAAACTTCCCTGCGAGGATTACTCCTATTGATCTTTTAGGAGTTGCTCCGAAGACAAAAAACCGGTCCGATTCATAATCAGACCGGTTTTTCTCAGGACGACATCCCTTACAAAAATTTTTCCGAATTCATTCCACAACACGATTCAGATCCGCATATACTCTCCCTTTGCCAACGCACACTCCTCTCTGTTGAAATTTCAGAATCCGGCAGACAACCGGAGTCCCGCATCCCCCGAAGATCGAACGAATCTCGCACCTCATATACCCGGATTCCGGCCTGCGGCACCCCATACTTTACCGACGATAACAAAGAATCCGAACAAAAAACAAAAATAAACACCCGATTTAAGCGTTATCTTAGTATCTTTGCAGAGTACAGGAAACCCGTTGCGGCAAAATCCGGCAAAATCGATTTTGCACCCGGCTTTCATCGTATTTGTACACAACAACAGACTTAAATCCGACGGACTGCCCTAAAAAACCGAACGTTCGACTTCGCACGCAGGGGACATGCCGTTTTGCGGACAAACCGAAACTCAAATGAATAGCTACAAACGCTGGAACAACATCGTCGGCTGGATCGTCTTCGCCATCGCGGCCATGACCTATCTGCTGACCATGGAGCCCTCTTCGAGCCTGTGGGACTGCTCCGAATTCATCGCTACCTCGTATAAACTCGAAGTAGGGCACCCGCCCGGAGCACCGCTCTTCATGCTGCTGGCCCGCCTGGCCACGATACTGGCACCCTCGACGTACTATGTACCCCACATGGTGAACGCCATGAACTGCCTGGCCAGCGCGTTCTGCATCCTGTTCCTTTTCTGGACGATCACCCACCTGGCACGCCGCATCCTCACCCGTCAGGGCGCGGAGCTTACGAAAGCCAACATCGTGGCCGTATTGGGCACAGGTGCGGTGGGAGCACTCGCCTATACCTTCACCGACACCTTCTGGTTCTCGGCCGTCGAAGGCGAAGTATATGCCCTCTCGTCGATGTTCACCGCTCTGGTGGTGTGGCTCATGCTCAAATGGGAGGAACAGGCCGACCAGCCCCACTCGATGCGCTGGATCGTGCTGATCGCCTACCTGATGGGGCTTTCGATCGGCGTGCACATCCTCAACCTGCTGACCATTCCCGCGCTGGTATTCATCTACTATTTCCGCAAAACACAGCGCATCACCTTCAAGGGTATCGCGGTCAGCACCCTCATTTCGGGCGCGATTCTTATTTTCATCAACAGCATCATCATTCCCCATACGGTCTATATCGGCGCCCTGTTCGACCTCTTCTTCGTCAACTCGCTGGGGCTGCCCGTCAATTCGGGCCTCGTGTTCTTCGTAGTGGCCCTGTTGGGAGCGCTCGGCGTCGGCGTATATTTCACCCATAAAAAAGGGCGCACGGTGCTCAATCTCGTGCTGCTCTCGACGCTGATGATCCTCATCGGCTACTCGTCCTACGCATCGGTTACGATCCGCGCGGCGGCCAATCCCCCGATGAACAGCAACAACCCAAGCAATCCGTTCGCCCTCTATTCGCTGCTCAACCGCGACCAGTACGGCGACAAACCGCTGCTCTACGGTCCCCAGTTCTCGGCCCCGACCTCCGGTTACAAATACAAGGATGTCCGCTACCTGGACGATGACGGCAAGTACAAAACGGTTTCGATCATCTCCGGGTACGAACACCCCGACGAGTTCATGCATCTGTTCCCCCGTATGTGGAACTACGCTGCCAGCAAGGAGAGTTACAAATCATGGAGCGCCTACCGCACCCGGACCGATTACGAACGGGATGAAAACGGCGAAATCGTCCGCGACGCGCAGGGACGCCCGAACAAGATCGAAGTGCTCGATTTCGGACGCCGGACGCTTTGGGACGACGGTTCGGGCTACGAACCGCTGGTAATCGTGGAGCCGACGTTCCGCGAGAACCTCAACTATTTCTTCACCTACCAGCTCAACCACATGTACTGGCGCTATTTCCTCTGGAATTTCGTGGGACGCCAGAGCGATATCCAGCCTACCGACGCGATCATCACCGATGGCAACTGGCTCTCGGGCATCAAGTGGATCGACGAGCTTTACCTCGGACCGCAGGACAACCTGCCGGACGAAATAGCGAATAACAAGGGGCGCAACACCTACTATTTCCTCCCCTTCATCCTGGGACTTATCGGCCTGATCTATCAGCTCAACCGCGATCCGCGCAACTTCTCGATCGTCATGTGGCTCTTCGTGATGATGGGCATCGCGCTGGTGGTTTATTTCAACACCTCGCCCAACGAACCGCGCGAACGCGACTATGTTTATGCGGGTTCGTTCTACGCCTTCTGCATCTGGATCGGCCTGGGCGTACTCGCCGTGTGCGACCTGATCGTCTGGGCCACCCGACGCAAGGGCCTCATGGCTCCCATAGCCGCTACGGTCGTCTGCATGGTCGTACCGGGCATTCTCGCGGCCCAGAACTGGGACGATCACGACCGTTCGCACCGCACGATGGCCCGCGACATCGGCTGGAACTACTTGCAATCGGTACTGCCCAATGCCATCATCATCAACTACGGCGACAACGACACCTTTCCCCTGTGGTTCAATCAGGAGGTGGACGGCGTGCGCCCGGACGTGCGGATCATGAACACGAGTTACCTGGGCGCCGAATGGTACATCGACGAGATGAAAACCAAAGCCAACGATGCGCCCGGCGTCCCCTTCACGTTGCCGCGCAGCAAATACACTTATACCAACGACATAATTCCCATATTCAACGTCGTGGACCGTCCGCTGGAACTGAAAGAGGCCATCGACTTCATCCGCAGCGAAGATCCGCGTACCAAATACGATCTGGGCGATGGACACTTGGTCGATTACCTGCCGAACAACCGCTTCGCGCTGCCAGTAAACAAGGACAACGCGATCGCTTCGGGCATTGTCAAGGAGTCCGACCGCGACCTGATGGTCGATACGATCTACCTGGAACTGCCCAAACGGACGATCGACAAGAGCGAGATGATGCTGCTCGACATGCTGGCCCATTTCGACTGGAAGCGTCCGATCCACTTCACACAGGTTTACATTCTGCAGTCGCTCGGACTGCTCAACTACCTCCAGTTCGACGGCTACTCCTACCGCCTGGTGCCGATCTACACCCCCAATCGGTCGGTGCACGAGATCGGCCGCATCGATCCGGATTACATAACGCCGCTGCTGACCGAAACATTCCGCTACGGCAACATCGCCGATCCCCGTACTTATGCGGACTATTTCATCCAATACAATCTCAGCGCCTCGAAAGCCCGTGAATCCTTCGCCCGTGCAGCCAAGGAGTATGTTTTCCGTGGGGATTCGATACAGGCGATCCGGCTGCTCGACATGGGACTCGAAAAACTGCCGCCCCAACAGATCCGCTACACCGACGCCAACACGTTCCCCTTCATCGAAGGCTACTACATGGCCGGTGCCCCGGACAAGGGTGACAGCCTGCTGATGAGCTATGCTCGCAACCTGATGCAATACATCGACTATTACCTCGATTTCCAAGGCATTCAGGGTGACATGGTTACCCAGACGATTATCGACAAGATGCAATCGCTCGACCGGCTCTACTACCTGGCGGCCTACATGGGACGCCAAGACGTGCTGGCCCAGCTCAACGACTACTACCGCACGCTGGGCATTTATGAAAACGAGTTGATCCATCCCGATCTGTCCACACCGTCGGACTCGGTGCAAATTCCCGAATGATCCGGGAAAAAATCCGTCCTGCCGACTGCGAACAATCCATACAACGAAATCGGAAAAGACCCGTGCGTCTTTTCCGATTTTATTTTAACAACGCTCTCTGCGTCCCCGCAACCCTCAAATTATAATTTGCGAAGTCCACACCGCAAGAAATCCCTCCTCCCGAAAAACCGGACAACGCGAAGCGGCGGTGTGCCGTACAAATCGGGATCCGAAAAACAGACGCTCCGGTAAAACCTCGACCGCTGCACATTCCGCCGGAGGCAACAGACACGGACGAGCATACGGAACCGAAACAGCGGCATCCGGTCCGCACTGCCCCGACACAGACACAGCTCAGCTCTATCGGAAAGTCGGGACGAGCTCCGACCAAAGGAAACAATCGGGAAGCAACCCGACCGTCCGAAAAAAGATTCAGGCGCAAACCGAAATCTGCGCCTGAATCATAACTGCATACACACCCCTATCGTTTGGACATTTCGTGTTTCTGGTGAGGGTTGCGCTTGGTATAGAGGAAACGTCGGATCTTCTGCGTCGGAGTCTTGACGAACTCCTGCTTCTCCTCCACGACCTCGGAGATACGCGAGAAACGATTGACCTTGGAATTCACATAATCGACGACCTCCTTCTTGAGATTCTCCTTCCAATTCTCGAAATCCTCCTTCCAGCCGTCGAACTTGGCTTCGAGAGCGTCGGTATTGAAATGCACGAGCGCCACCAGGCGGCCTTCGTGCTCGGTAACCACCGAATCGGCGACGCAGACGTGCGAATTGAGGACGCTCTCGATATCCTCGGGATAGATATTCTCACCACTGGGACCGACGATCATATTCTTCAGCCGACCCTTGATGTAAAGCCACCCGTCGGCCGAAAATTCGCCCAAATCTCCGGTACGGAACCATCCGTCCTCGGTGAAGACCTCCTTCGTAGCGTCGGGGTTCTTATAGTAACCGATCATGGCGCTCGGCGTCTTGGCAACGATCTCGCCCTGGCGGGTTTCGGGATTGACGTTCTCCAACCGCAGCTCGACGCCCGGCGCGGCAGGCCCGGTCGAACCCAGGCGCACCTGCGAGGGAGCCGCACCGGCCAACAGGGGTGCCGTCTCCGTCAAACCATAGCCGATAGCGTACGGAAAACGGGCTTCGAGCAGGAACTTCTCGGCGCCGCCGTCCAGCTTCGCACCCCCGATACCGAGGAAGCGCAGCCGCCCGCCGAAGACCTTCATCAACTTCTTACCCGCGACACGATGCAGATAACGGCGCATGAAATCGATCTTGTAGAGCGCACGCCAGAATCCGCTGGAGGTAAACTTGGCGAGAATCTGATGACGATAAATCTTTTCGATAATCAGCGGCACGATGAGCATCACCGAAGGCCGTACCTCGGCAAGCGTCGGCATCAGAACCGAGGCCGTAGGCGGACGATCCAGGTAAACGACCCGGGCCCCCATCGAGAAAGGATAGATCATACCTATCGAGCACTCGTAGGTGTGCGCCAACGGCAGCACCGAGAGAAACGTATCGTCGGGAAAGATCGGGAAAATGGCGGCGCTCATGGAAATCTGCGCACAGAGATTCGCGTGGGAGAGCATCACGCCCTTGGGACGCGACGTCGTACCCGAGGTATAGATGATGACCGCGAGGTCTTCGGGATTCGGAATTCCGACCGCCCCTTTCTCCGCCGCAGGACGGGAGGCGATCACGCCCAGATTCTTGGTACGAATCACGATATGGAGGGATTCGATCGTGGACTTCGCCAATTTAGCGAAGAGCTTGTCGGAAACCATCAGCGCCTTGGCCTCGGAGTGGGCGATAATCATCTCCAGCTCTTCGGTCGAGAAATCGGGCAGGATCGGCACGGCGACCATGCCGGCAGAGGTGACGGCCAGGTACGAAACGCACCAGTTGGGCATGTTGCTGCTCAACAGCGCCACCTTGTCGCCCGCTTTCAAACCGGCTCCGATCAAAAGGTCCTGCACGTGTTTGACGCGGGTTCCCACCTCGGCATAGGAGAGCTCCTCCCCGCCGTACATGGCAAAAGCGACTTTCGATGCAAAACTCTTTACACTGTGCTGAACCAGTTCGTAAAGTGTATGGATAGTCATTTTCTTTCGAATTAAAATGAGAATATACTCGGGGCAAATTTACTATTATTTGCCGTAAATACACTATTTTTGAGCCGAATTATCGCCATGATCTCTGGTCAATACATCAAAAAACTTGCCGAGAATGCAGGCTTCGACCTCTGCGGAATCACGCCCTGCAAGCATCTTGCGGAGAACGAATCCTACTTCCGCGAATGGCTCGCCAAAGGCTACGGTTCCTCGCTGGAATACCTCGAACGCAACCTCGACAAACGTTTCGACGTCCGACACTTGGTCGAAGGGGCGCAGACGGTCGTGGTCTGCGCCGTGAGCTACAAGAACCCGCTGGGCGAAGGCTATCCGCCCGGGTGCCGCACAAAAATCGCCTCCTACGCCCGCAGCCGCGACTACCACCCCGTCCTCAAGAGGATGCTGGGCACGATGCTCGAAGCCCTGCGCCGGCAATACCCCGGGCTCACGGGCCGCACGTTCGTCGATACGGCTCCGCTGCTGGAAAAACAACTGGCCGTCGAAGCGGGTCTGGGCTGGATCGGGCGGCAATCCCTGCTGCTCACGCCCCAATACGGCTCCTATGTCCTGCTGGGCGAGTTGGTACTTACCCTGCCGTCCGACCAGTACGATGCCCCGTTCGCAGGAGCCCGTTGCGGCCGCTGCCGGAACTGCCTGGACAGTTGTCCGACGGGAGCCATCGTCGCGCCCAAGGTGATCGACACGAACCGTTGCATCTCCTGTCGTACGATCGAAAAGGAGTCCGACAGCGCCCTGCCCGACCTCGACGGATGGATCTTCGGCTGCGATCGCTGCCAGAGCTGCTGTCCCCACAACCAAAAAGCCCCCATGCACCGCTCGCCGCATTTCGATCCCCTGTTCGACCCGCTGACGATTTCGGATCGGGAGTGGCTCGCAATGAGCGAAGAGGAGTTTCTCCTGCGGTTCGGCAATACACCTCTCGCACGCAGCGGACTGCGGCGCATCCAGCAAAACGTGCGGATAAACCAGGAAAAGAACGAAGAGTAGGGCCCGCCATTGGACGGAGAGGCAGACAGCAAACCGACACGAAACCTCTCCGGATATTGTCCGCAGGCTGTTCGGGAAACCTTCCGTACGAAAAGACAGGAAAACCGGAACCCGACCGGCCGGCTCACCACCGCCATCGCCCCGACTTGCGGCACAAAGGCTCCCGCTCCTCCTGAATCGGCCCGACAGCCGACCCGCCGCGATAAAGCGCAAAACCATCCGCTGAACCGCCCCCGCGTGTATCCCGGAAGTCAAAGCCCTTTCGAATAAAACGGGGCAGACTTCCGAAAAAGTCTGCCCCGCATTTCAAAAACAGGAATACCCCGCTAACTGTTCGCTTTGGCTGCGTTCTCCTTAAGCTGTGCCACCGTTTTCTGTGCCGCAGCCACATTCGCACCGGCCGTTACTTTCGAAAGGGCGTCGATCGCCTGCTGGGGCATCGTGCGGGCATTGTAAGCTGCACCCAAAATGAAATAAACGTCGCTGCGCTCCTCTTCGTCGGTCTGCACGGCAGCAGCCTCCTCAGCAGAAGCGATCACGCCAGCGTAATCCTTCTTGTCGAAGAGTGCCTGCAAACGAATCTTCTGGGCCAGCGCATCCTGCGGATTCACGGCCAGCATCTCGTCGGCAACGGCGATAATACCGTCGAAATCATTCTCGCCCTGCAACTTGGCAATACGGTTATTGGTATAGAGCTTGATGTTCTCCTTTACCTTCACGACATCCTCCGCATATTTGGGATTGTCCTGAGAAGCGATTTCGTTGAAAATAACCAAACCTTTCTGGAAGTCGCCCAGCTCGCAATAGCAAATGCCCAAGAAGTTGGCCATCTCCATATTTTTCGGATCGGCGGCATAACCTTTGGCGAAAATTTCAGCAGCCTCGGCGTAGTTCTTTTCGTTGAAAGGCTTTCCGCCCCACATCAGATATATCTTCGCCATCAACATATTCGACATACGCTCCTGCTGCAACTCACCGTAAAGAGCCGCCTTATTGGCCGACTTGGTAAGATTCTCGACCGCCGTGTTGAAATCATTTCCCTTAGCAGCCGTAAGACCCATTTGGAAATAGCACACCGGCACACTCTTCTTGGCCGTTGCAACCCAACTCTGGACATCGAGATCCTCGGAATCGAGCCCCTGATCGATAAGCGTTTCGAAAGCCGTAGCTGCGGATGCAAAATCCTTCGAATTGTAAGCGGCGACAGCCTTATTGTAAGTTTCGCCCAATCCTTCCTGCGCAGCCACAGACCCCACAACGAACAGGGCAAGCGCGGAAATCAAAAGTTTTTTCATAAATATTGTATAAATTATAGGTTAAAATTGGTTCCGTCCATTTTTATCACCATTCCCTGCAAACCCATCGGAAATATCGCCCCGTCCTGTAGGTCGCAACCATCCGTCGAAACTCCCGCCGGAAAGCAGGGAATGCAAATTTAGTTTTTTTTCGGCACTTTCCAAAAATCACCTTCTCAACGCAGCGAAGAACGAACGGACGAGCCTCTCGCACTCCTCGGCCAATACCCCCCGCGTCACCGTCGTTCGGGGCGGAAACACCTGCTCCGAATAGCGGCGATAGCCACGCTTCGGATCGTCGGCGCCATAGACCACCCGCCCTACCTGGCTCCACGCAATCGCCCCCGCACACATGATGCAAGGCTCGACCGTCACATACAACGTACATTCGGACAAGTATTTGCCTCCGACGGTCGAGGCTGCGGCTGTCAGGGCCTGCATTTCCGCATGAGCCGTAGCGTCCGCCAAGGTTTCGACCAGGTTGTGCCCCCGACCGACGATACGTCCGTCCGCGACCACCACGGCACCGATGGGTACTTCCTGCTCTTCTAACGCTTTTTCCGCCTCGTTTAGTGCCAGGCGCATGAATTTTTCATCGGTTTGCTGCTGTTCCATCGTTTCGGTTTTTCGGCAAAATTAATAATTTAACGGAAAATCCGATATGCCTCTAATTTTCACCCGGCTCCACATCGCCGCCTCTCTTCCGTTCTGCCTGTATTCGTAAATAGCAGGAATTCCGACAAGAAACGAATTAGTTCGCACCACTCCGCACTCACTTTTCTTCCTTTACAAAAGACGGAAAGTCGCCGCCACCCCTCCCGACGAACCCGCCGGATTCAGCCTCGCACACCTCCCCTGTCGAAGAAAAGAGATGGCATCCGGTATAAAAAACGCGCGAGTTTGTTTTTTATACCTTCGTTTTCACTACCTTTGTGAATCACAATACGACAACAACGAAAAAAACAGATACGACCATGTACAGAACCCATACCTGCGGCCAGTTGCGTGCCGCAAATGTAAACGAAACGGTCACCCTGGCCGGCTGGGTGCAGAAAGTCCGCAACCTGGGTGCGATGACCTTCATCGACCTGCGGGACCGTTACGGCATCACCCAGATCGTCGTCGAAGAACACTCTCCGGCCGATGTCAAGGCCGTGGCCGGCGGACTGGGCCGCGAATACGTCCTTCAGGTCGAAGGCCGCGTGGTAGAGCGTTCGTCCAAGAACCCGAAGATGCCTACGGGCGACATCGAAGTCGTCGCCTCGAAGCTCGTGGTGCTGCACGAGGCCGAAGTGCCCCCGTTCACCATCGAGGAGAACTCGGACGGCGGCGACGACCTGCGTATGAAATACCGCTACCTCGACCTGCGCCGTCCTCCCCTGCAGCGCAACATGATCCTGCGTCACAAGATGGCCCAGGAGATTCGCCGCTTCCTGAGCGACGAAGGTTTCCTGGAGATCGAAACCCCCTACCTGGTCAATTCCACGCCCGAAGGCGCCCGCGACTTCGTCGTGCCGAGCCGCATGAGCCCCAACCAATTCTACGCCCTGCCCCAGTCGCCCCAGACCCTCAAGCAGCTGCTGATGGTCGCCGGCTACGACAAATACTTCCAGATCGTGCGCTGTTTCCGCGACGAAGACCTTCGGGCCGACCGCCAGCCCGAATTCACGCAGATCGACTGCGAAATGTCGTTCGTCGAGCAGGAGGACGTGCTCGAAATCTTCGAGCGCTGGGCCAAGCACATGTTCCGCGAAGTGATGGGCATCGAACTTACGGAGCCGCTGCGCCGCATGCCCTGGATCGAAGCGATGGAGAAATACGGCTCGGACAAACCCGACCTGCGCTTCGGTATGGAGTTCGCCGATCTGACGGACCTGGCCCAAGGTCACGGCTTCGCGGTTTTCGACGACGCGGAGTACGTCACCGGCTTCGCCGCGACGGGCTGCGCCGGCTACACCCGCAAACAGATCGACGCCCTCACGGAGTTCGTCAAACGCCAGCAGATCGGTGCCAAGGGACTCGTCTGGATCCGCGTCGAAGCGGACGGCAACGTCAAGTCGTCCGTCGATAAATTCTACTCGCCCGAGCAGGTGCGGGCGATGGCCGAACGCGCGGGCGCAAAAGCCGGCGACCTGGTGCTAATCCTCTGCGGCAAGAAATTCAAGACCCTCACCCAGCTCTGCGCCCTGCGTCTGGAGGTCGCTCAGCAGCTGGGCCTGCGCGACCCGAAGAAGTTCGCTCCGCTGTGGGTCATCGACTTCCCGCTGTTCGAGTGGGACGACGAGACCCAGCGTTACTACGCCGTGCACCATCCGTTCACCTCGCCCAAGCTCGAAGACGTACAATACCTGGACAGCGACCCCGGTCGCGTGCGGGCCAACGCCTACGACTTCGTCTGCAACGGCACCGAGATCGGCGGCGGCTCGATCCGTATCCACGACTCGAAACTGCAGGCCAAGATGTTCGAGTTGCTGGGCTTCACGGCGGAACAAGCGCAGGAGCGTTTCGGCTTCCTGATGAACGCCTTCAAGTACGGCGCACCCCCTCACGGCGGACTGGCCTTCGGTTTCGACCGGCTCTGCTCGCTCTTCGGCGGTTCGGAGTCGATCCGCGACTACATCGCCTTCCCGAAAAACAACAACGGCCGCGACATGATGCTCGACGCACCGGGCTATATCGACCAGGCGCAGCTCGACGAGTTACACATTCAATTGGTAAAACCGGAAGAATAAACCAAAACAAGATCTCGTATGGCCTCTGTAAGATCGCTTCGGCGGCTGCTCAGGTTCTGCATGATCCTTTTAGCATGCAGTTTGGCAATGCTCATCACCGTCTATACATGCGGTACTGCGGCCACGGGCGACAAAGTCCGCGCCTGGGTCACGGTGCTGCTGCTTCTGGCGCTGATGGGAAACAGCTATCGCTCGATGCGCCGCAAGGAGCGCGAACGGCAGGACAAACTGCGCAAATAGCTCCTTTAGCCAGACAGTTACACGGAATTCAAGGCTTCTCCGAAGAACAACGATGGCTGCAACATAATGCTCGATGCACCGGATTAGAGCGATCTTTCGCCGTTCGACAAACTGTATCCGGAATTGAAAAACCGGAGATATTAAAGCTTCAAGTATCGCCAATACAAGAAAGAGTATCCTGAACAGAAGGATACTCTTTCTTCATACCAACTGAAATGATTACACCAGGGAAGCGATCGCACTCACCAAGATAATCAAAACGATCAACGCGATACACGATATGACAAGCCCGGCGATCGCCAAGCCGCGGGGAGTTCTGAAAATTCCCACGAATGAAAAAATCAAACCCAAGGCCCACAATACCCAGCCGAGCCCCGGAACCCAGTTGAAAATCAAACCCAACAAGGCCAGAATAAAACCGGCGGTTCCCAGTCCGTTCGTGCTTCTCCGCTCCTGCTGATTGATAATGATCGTCTGCCCTTCGACCTGATGTCTGCCGACTTCATTTCCATTCTGCTTCGTAATATTATCCATAAAATTTAAGATTGTATCGTCCGTCCCCCGACGACTGGTAATAAAAAGAAAAGCGTGGCACCGAAGCCCATTTCAGAATCACAGGTCGTAGGAGTACCTTTTGGCGTGAAATAAGCGACAGCCCCACGCCTATATCCGCAGAATACGGATACGACGCGAGAAGATGTCTGCCTATTCTCCGCCAAAATGAATTTCCTACGTTCACGATTCGGGAACAGACTTACACTTTTCCGTGTGTATCAATATGTACGGCAAATATAGCGATCCTTTTCGAAATATACAATAGCGCATCGCGTCGGGAACTGCGACCGCAGAACAAGCGTGAAGCACGACGTAGAAACGAAATCCGGCCAGGACACGATCTCCCCGCTGCGAATCCCCGAACCGGACGGCAGCGGTTCTACGCATCCGCTCTTTCGGACCGCATTCAGTCCGGCCGTTGCCGAAAACAAAAATTTTCAGTACATTTGAGCGACAAAAAAATGCTTTCCATGTCCATTCCCCTCGCCGAACGACTGCGTCCCCGTACGCTCGATGAATATATCGGACAGGCCCACTTGGTCGGGCAGAACGGCGTATTCCGCAAGTTCCTCGAAACGGGCAATGTCCCCTCGTTCATCCTCTGGGGTCCGCCGGGCGTGGGAAAGACTACGCTGGCCAAGATCGTTGCCACGACTCTCAAACGCCCGTTCTACACCCTGTCGGCCGTCACGTCGGGCGTCAAGGAGGTGCGCGAGGTGTTGGAATCGGCCCGCAAGCAGAAATTCTTCGACTCCAAACCGCCAATCCTGTTCATCGACGAAATCCACCGCTTCAACAAGTCGCAGCAGGACTCGCTGCTGGGTGCTGTCGAGCAGGGCGTGGTGACGCTGATCGGAGCTACGACCGAAAATCCCTCGTTCGAGGTGATCTCACCGCTGTTGAGCCGCTGCCAAGTCTATATCCTCCAGCCGATGACCGACGGGGAACTGCAAACCCTTTTAGACCGGGCCCTGGCCACCGATCCGGAACTCAAGACCCGGGAGATCGAGGTGCAGGAAACCGAAGCGCTGTTCCGTTTCTCGGGCGGCGACGCCCGCAAGCTGCTCAACATTCTGGACATCATTACGGGTGCCGCAGACGGCAAAGTAACGATCACTAACCAATACGTCACCGACTGTCTGCAACAGAACATCGCCCTCTACGACAAGAACGGCGAACAGCACTACGACGTGATCTCGGCCTTCATCAAATCGGTGCGGGGCAGCGATCCCAACGCAGCGATCTACTACCTGGCCCGCATGCTGGCCGGAGGCGAGGAGCCGCGCTTCATCGCCCGCCGGCTGGTGATCCTGGCCTCGGAAGACATCGGCCTGGCCAATCCCAACGCCCTGCTGCTGGCCAACGCCTGTTTCGACACGGTACACAAGATCGGCATGCCCGAAGCCCGCATCACGCTGGCCGAAACCACGATCTACCTGGCCACCTCGCCCAAGAGCAATTCGGCCTACATGGCCATCAACCAGGCGCTCTCCTTCGTCGAACACGATACGACCAACCGCCCGGTACCCCTGCACCTGCGCAACGCTCCGACCAAGCTGATGGATCAGGCAGGATACGGCAAAGGCTATAAATACGCCCACGACTACGGCGGATTCGCCGAGCTGGAGTTCATGCCCGAAACGCTCAAAGGCAAGAAATTCTACGAGCCGAACACCCGCAACGCCGCCGAGGCGAAGATCGCCGCATGCATCCGGGATCTGTGGAAGGACAAATATAAATAACAGCCGGAGACACAACGCCTTCCGGCATTCCTGAAGCCGACTGCCGGACAGCCCCGGAAATACGATCGGACAACATCCCGTACTTCGTCCCGGCGAACGGCAGCGACACAATACTTTGATTCCGAATGAAAATGAAACAGAGTGGTAAAATCACAATAATATTGGTATTAACTATATTGTTGGTGGGATTTATAGTCTTTAAATGTTATTTGACTTGTAAATATGATAAGTTGATGAGCCGAATAATATCAGACAATCAATTGACGGCAACATACCAACAACTTCCTATGGTGTACTATGATACAGTCGGTTATTTCCCCGAATCAATGGATGACGCGGTTGCTTTCGTCCAAAAAACCTATTGGCCAGATATGAAAGAAGAGGATTTAAGAGCACAACAACTATTGACCGATCCTCTTGCAAAAAACAAGGAAGAATTACAATATTTTCCTCTTTATGACTATCGTACAAAACGTCCTGTTTCTTTTCTCTTTTTGAGTGCGGGTATCGATGGAAAAATAGATAATAAATTGTCACATAATGATACATTATATGTTCATAATTGGTGGGCAGACCTCAATGTTTACAATTATGAGGAGGCAATTCTGTTAGAAAATTGGAATAAAAATGCACGTGAGTGTTGGGCACTGTCAAATACACCCAAAGATGTACAGCTTCCACCGCAACCTCGAGTACATGGTATTCGTTTCATTGATTATTTTTGTGGAAATAAAGACTGGATTGTACAATTAGGGCCTATTTAGTTTCCAACGTACTAAAAGCACGGAAGAAAACAAATCGCAGCGAGGAACAGTCTGACGATAAAAGATATATCTCCTACCCGGCAAGAGAGAGAGAGAAAGAAGACAAACCGCATAGCATAACGAAGCAAAACTGTTCCCGAAACTTACCGGTATCATAAAACAAACACAGACCTCCCATGAAACGCATAGGACTCATATCCGACACCCACGGTACGTTCGACCAAACGCTCAAAACATTCCTCAAGGACGTGGACGAAATCTGGCACGCCGGGGACATCGGCTCTCCGGAGGTCGCCGACCAGATCGCGGCGTTCAAACCCCTGCGGGCCGTCTATGGCAATATCGACGGAGGTATCATGCGACGCACCTACCGCGAATTTCTCTCCTTCGAGTGCGAAGGGGTGAGCGTCCTGATGACCCACATCGGCGGCTATCCCCGCCACTACACCCCGCAGGCCGTAGCGCGGATCCAATCGCTGCGCCCGAAAATCTTCATCGCGGGGCACTCCCACATTCTCAAGGTCATCTACGACCCCGTTTACGACCTGCTTCACCTCAACCCCGGCGCTGCCGGCTGCTACGGTTTCCACAAGGTGCGCAGCGCCCTGCGCTTCACCATCGACGGCACCGACATCCGCGACATGGAAATCGGCGAATGGCCTCGTCCCGGCGCTTGATAAAGGGACGAAATCGTTCAATATGCAATATTTTTATTTAACATAATATTACCTGGGATTTCTTCGTTATAAGTCTGTAATTTCAACAGGACAAAACGTACATTTTCGACAAGCGAGGAGAGAGCGACCGCGTTCGCTTTTCCGAACACGGAAAACTAAAAAAGGAATCCAAGATGCAAGCTAAAATCTCAAAAACGCTCGAGGCCATCATCGCCCGTACGGCATTCGAAACCTCGAAACGCGCTATTACCCACTCACTCAAGGATTTTCTCACCCTTGAGATTCTGCGGGAAGAAGGGTCCTTAGCGCATCAGATACTCACCTCCCGCCTCAAGGACTGGGAGATTCACCAAATATGCCTTCGCATCGAAAGCGAGATTCGGTCGGTATCGGCACCCGATTCATCGAGGCAGAATCCCGAAGAATTTTTCCCTTTATACACCAGAGAATTACAACGATTGTTCGCCCCGATGCACCATGTTTCGACGGCACACGCACTGCTGCACATCGTGAGCGACCCGCACACGATCACTTCGCAGGTGCTGGCCATGTACCATTTCGATGCACAGGCGATAGCGACCGAACTGCAAAAGATGACCCTGGAGGCCGATCAAACGACGCCTCCGGATACCAATTTTCGGCCGACACCCGAACTACGGTTCATCGGCCTGCGCGAACCTGTCCGGGACACTCCTCCTGCGGAACCTGCCTTGTTGGACAAATTCGGCACCGACCTTACGTACGAAGCTCGCAGAGGCCGCATCGATCCCGTCGTAGGACGCGAGCGGGAGATGGAACGCATCGTGCAGATCCTCTCGCGCCGCAAGAAGAACAACCCGATCCTGATCGGCGAAGCCGGCGTGGGCAAGAGCGCCATCGTCGAAGGGCTGGCCCTGCGGATGGCAGCGGACGAAGTTCCCGCCACCATCCGCGGCAAACGGCTCTATTCGCTCGACGTATCGTCGCTCCTGGCCGGGACCAAATACAGAGGTGAGTTCGAAGAACGGATGCAGCGACTTCTCGAAGAATTGCGCAGGAAGCAGGACTCGATCCTCTTCATCGACGAAATACACACCATCGCGGGCGCAGGTTCGACCCAGGGAAGCCTCGACACGGCCAACATTCTCAAACCCGCCCTGGCGCGGGGCGAATTGCAGGTCATCGGAGCCACGACGCTGGACGAATATCGCGAAGATATCGAGAGCGATCCCGCGCTGGAACGCCGCTTTCAGAAAATCCTCGTCGAACCCGCTTCGGAAGAGGAAACCCTGCAAATCCTGCACAACATCGCACCCCATTACGAACGGCACCACGGAGTGCGCTACTCGGACGAAGCATTGCGGGCCTGCGTCGCCCTGACCGGGCGCTACATTACCGACCGCAACTTTCCGGACAAGGCGATCGACGTGCTGGACGAAGCCGGGGCACGTATTCACCTGCAGGACAAAGGCAAAACCGAAAAACCGTCCCGAAAAACCGCATCCCGCGAACCGGTCGGCGCCGCAGCAGGAGCCAAAACGCCCAAAAACCGCTCCCGCAAAACGGCGGCAGCGGACACGACGACTGTCGGTGGCGCCGTATGGACTCTTCCGTCCGATCCCGGCCCGCCCGAAATCCGGGCCGAGCATATCGAGCAGGTTATTACCTCCATGACGGGAATCCCAGCCGAACGGCTCTCGGGCAGCGAAAGCGAACGTCTGCGCGGCCTTGCGGACTATCTTTCGGCCCGCGTCATCGGCCAATGCGAAGCCGTCGAAAAGATTTCGCGGTCGATCCAACGCTCCCGGGCGGGACTCAAGGACGAAGGGCGTCCGATCGGCGTCTTCATGTTCGTCGGACCGACGGGCGTGGGCAAAACCCTGCTGGCGAAAGAGCTCTCCAAATGGCTCTTCGACGAGAACAAGGGACTCATCCGTATCGACATGAGCGAATACAGCGAAAAACACAACGTCGCACGGTTGATCGGCTCCCCGCCGGGATATGTCGGCTACGGCGAAGGCGGACAGCTCACCGAAGCGGTACGCCGCCATCCCTATTCGGTCGTCCTGTTCGACGAAATCGAGAAAGCCCACCCCGAAGTCTTCAACACCCTGTTGCAGATCTTCGACGAGGGACACCTCACCGACGGTTCGGGGCGCAAGGTCGATTTCCGAAATACGGTAATCATTCTCACCTCCAACGTCGGATCGCGGGCCGCGGCAATACGCTCCACGCAGGTCGGGTACAGCACCTGTTCGAAATCGGACACCCAGCAGAAAGCCCCGCAGTCGGAATACCGCCGGGCGCTGGAAGAAACCTTCGCACCGGAGTTCCTGAACCGCATCGACGACATCGTCATCTTCCGCACGCTCGACCTCTCGGACGTGGAGCGGATCATCGACCTGGAACTCAAGGGGCTGCTCTCCCGTACCGACCGACTCGGCTACAAGGTCGAAATCACCGACGAGGCGAAGCGGACCCTTGCCGCCATCGGCTACCAGCGCAAATACGGCGTCCGCGCCCTGCGCCGCACGCTGCTCGAACGCATCGAGGAACCTCTCTCGGGACTGATTATCGACGGCAAACTGCACAGCGGGGAGCGGGTGATCGTGGAACCCGACGGCGAAAAGGAGGTGATTCTCCGGGTCGCCTAACATAAATCCGCACCAGTGGCGGACGGTTTTCGAATCCCGGCCGAAGCAAGTATCGGCCGGGATTTTCACGCCTCACCCACTCCTTCGACGAAGCAGTTTTCCAGAACCGACAACAACCCCGGCCCGACATACGGAATAACCCCGAACAGACCTCCCGGCAGCAAGGCATTTGCATCGAAATCGGAAACAGCCCCCATATATGTCCGTCCCGCATGCTTTCAATATCTGCCTGCAAAATCGGCCCCGACACCCGGTCGAAAGGTCCGTACATCAGCCCCCGTTCCCCTTTCGAAACGGATGCGAAAGAGGGATAACCGATTATTTTCGTACCTTTGTCGTCTGATTCAAGAAATATGTACCGTTTTTCAACCTACAAACAACAATACAAAGCCAATCTGAAACTGGCCCTGCCCGTCGTGATGACCCAGTTGGGGCAGATCCTCGTACAGGTCGCCGACAACGTCATGGTCGGGCGTTACGGAGGCGACGACCCCACGCCGCTGGCCGCCACTTCGTTCGGCGGCTCGGTCTTCTTCATCCTCTTCATCGCCGGCGTCGGCATCGCACTGGGCCTCACGCCCCTGATCGGCGAACTCTACGCCCAGGGCGACCGTTGCAAATCGTCGCAATACCTGCAAAACGGCCTGATGTTCTATACTCTGTTGGGATTTCTGGTCTGCGGGCTCCAACTGGCCGTCATCCCTTTGATGTACCACATGGGACAGCCCGTCGAAGTGGTCGATATGGCCATACCGTATTACAAGTTGCTGGCTTACAGCATGCCGTTCATCATGCTCTTCTTCACCTTCAAGCAATTCCTCGAAGGCGTCGGAAACACCCGGGTCGAAATGGTCGTGGTGATTCTCTGCAACCTGATGAACGTCGGCTTGAACTGGATTTTCATCTACGGCCACCTCGGATTCGAAGAACTGGGCGCCACAGGTGCGGGGCTCGGCACCCTCGGATCGCGCATCGCCATGCCGATCATGATTATCGGCTATTTCTACAAAAAACAGAAATACCGCGCCTATCTTCAGGGATTCTCGCCCCGCAACTATTCGGTCAAAACGATCCGCACATTGCTGCGTATGGGCCTTCCGATCTCCCTGCAGATGTTTCTCGAAGCCTCGGCCTTCGTCGGCACCAGTATCATGATGGGCTGGCTGAGCAAAACGGCCATCAGCGCCAACCAGATCGCCATGACCTTGGGCAACTGCGCCTTCATGATCGTGACTTCGATCGGTGCCGCCACGACCATCCGCATCTCCCACTGCTACGGCGCCCGCAGCTTGAAGGAGCTGACTCTGGCGGCAAAGGCCTCCTACCACCTGGTCATCGCCTGGAACCTCTTCGCCGCCATCACGTTCATCTCGCTCTGCAACGTCATCCCGACTTTCTTCACCACCAACGCCGAAGTGATCGACCTGGCCTCGAAGCTGATCCTGCTGATCGCCGTTTACCAGTTGGCGGACGGCATCCAGAACGTTTCGGTAGGCATTCTGCGGGGTATTCAGGACGTGAAGATCATCATGCCGATCGCTTTCCTCTCGTACATCGTCTTCAACCTGCCGGTGGGTTACCTGTTGGGCTTTACATTGGGAATGGGCGCACAGGGGCTGATTCTGGGCTTCACCGTCGGTCTTACGACGGCCGCCGTACTGCTGATCGTCCGCTACCGCCGCGATATCCGGCGCTGGAAGGCCGGCATCCGATAATCCGGGATCTCCGCTTCCCGGCAGCGACGCACATCCGCCCGGCGGGAATATGCCGGAGTCTCAGCCGAATAAATTTGGCATTGCTCCCGGATTTCACTATCTTTACCGAAATTTATGACTCCAATGGATAACACCAAACCATATACGAAAGCGCCCAAGCCCGAAATCGGTCGCGGCTGCACGTTCTACTACGCCCCCGAAGGGGTCGCAGCCAAGCCTTGCGAGGGTTGCTACAAACTGCACGAAACAGCCTGGCTGGAGCAATACCCGCAACACACGCCGACCGATATTTTCGAAGTGCGCTTCAAGAACACCCGGCGCTCCTACTACCAAAACGTCAATAATCTGCCGCTGGAACGGGGCGACATCGTCGCTGTGGAAGCTTCGCCGGGACACGACATCGGCATCGTCTCCCTGACGGGCGACATGGTAGCCCGCCAAATGCGCCGCGTGGGTTTCAACCCCTACAACGGCGAATTCAAGAAGATTTACCGCAAGGCCAAACCCTACGACATCGAACGCTGGCAGGAGGCCATCGCTCTGGAGCACGAAACGATGATCACCGCACGCCAGATCGCCGCCGAAATGGGACTCAATATGAAAATCGGCGACGTGGAGTACCAAGGCGACAAGATCAAGGCGATCTTCTACTACATCGCCGACGAGCGCGTGGATTTCCGCGAGCTAATCAAGGTCTTCGCCGAACGGTTTCACATCCGCATCGAAATGAAACAGATCGGCGCCCGCCAGGAAGCGGGACGCATCGGCGGCATCGGAGCCTGCGGCCGCGAACTGTGTTGCGCATCGTGGATCTCGAATTTCTCGAGTGTGACGACCAACTCGGCCCGTATGCAGGAGATCTCCCTCAACCCCCAAAAACTGGCCGGACAGTGCTCGAAACTCAAGTGCTGCCTCGCCTACGAATACGACACCTACGTGGACGCCCGCAAGGAGTTCCCCCGTCTGCGGGAACCGCTCCAGGCTCTCGACGGCGAATATTACCTGGTCAAAACCGACATCCTGGCCGGTACCATGTCCTTCAGCAGCAGCAAGGATACGATGACCAACGTGGTGACGCTTCCCGTCGCCCGCGTCAAGGAGATCATAGCGCTGAACCGCGCCGGCAAGAAGGTCGATCAGCTGTCGGCGGAGCAACCACAACGGGAGAAGTTCGAAGAACCGACCTATCGCTCGGAGGAGGACAGCATCACACGCTTCGACGGCAACGGCTCCAAACGCAAGGGCCGCAACCGACGCCGCAGCGACCGGGCAGAGGAACGCGAGAACCGGAACAACGGTGCCCGCAGCGGAAGCGCCGCAGAAGCGGCCGCCGTTTCGGAATCCCGCAAGGACGAAAAACAGGAACCCGCTGCCAACCGGAGTGAACGCCGCGAAAAACGCGACCGCCGTGAACGGAATAATCGAAACGGACAAGGCGAAAGCCGCGAATCGCGCGGAGAAAGGAATAACGGTCAGGGCGAACCGCGCAACCCACGCAACAGCGACCGGAACGGGTCGCGCAACGGACAGAGCACCCAGAAAAACGAACAGCGCACCGAACGCGGGAACACCTCCGGCGAACAGAACGGTGAACGCGGCAACGGTCAGGGCTCTCGCAGCGAACAGCGCGGGGAACGTCGTTCGGAGCGTTCTCGTTCCGAAAACCGTCCGGGACAAAACGGCTCCGAAACCGATCCGACTCCGACACACTCCCAATCTCCGGGCGAAGAGGGACAGAACGGTGCCCGCCGCCGTCCTCGGGGACGCGGAGGACGCAACCGTCGTGAAGGCAACCGTCGGGAAGGCGGAAACGGAGAGACAGCACAACCCGAACCGCCGAAAAAAGAGCAATAACGACTCGTAATGTACCTGCGGAGTATCATAGCGATCGCCGGAATGCTCGTTACGAGCTGCCTTTCGCCGCATCAGACGGTCGTAACCGATACCGGGGGCGGCACGTGGAGCGAAAGTGCCGAAATCGAAATTCCGAACGCGGATACCGTGACCCCGCGCGACCTATACATCGTCGTGCGTTACAACGACTCCTTTCGGGACGACACGCTGCGGCTGACGATACGGACCATTTCGCCCGACTCCCTGGTTTTCGAGGAATCCTACACGCTGGGCCTTCCTCCCCGCAGGCACCCGGCAGCCCTCGCGGAGGAAGCGTCGGTTCCCTATCGTCGGCACGTAATTTTTCCCGACAGCGGCATTTACAGGATGGCTTTCACCCCGGCGATGCCGGTCCGGGGCGTGGAAGCCATCGGCATCAACCAGCAAAAAAGCGAATAAAAACAGATGGGCAAAGACAAACTCAGACGCTTTGCGGAGAACCTCACGTTCGAATGTTTCGTACAACCCGCCTTCGAGGAGGCCTTCCGCCGCGACCATCCGCTCAAAGGACATTGGCACAGCGACTTTTTCCATAACGACCGTCCGATCGTACTCGAACTGGGCTGCGGCAAGGGCGAATACACCGTCGCACTCGCGGAGCGCGACCCCAACCGCAACTTCATCGGTATCGACATCAAGGGTGCCCGCATGTGGCGCGGAGCCAAAACCGCCACGGAACGGCAAATGCGCAACGTCGGTTTTCTGCGTACCCGCATCGAAATGATCGCCTCCTTCTTCGCCGAAGGAGAGGTCGATGAGATCTGGATCACCTTCCCCGATCCGCAGCTCAAATCGCGCCGGGCCAAGAAACGGCTCACCTCACCCCTCTTCCTGGGCCAGTACGCACAGATGCAGGTTCCCGGCGGACGAATCAACCTCAAGACCGACTCGCAACACCTCTACGCCTACACGCAAGCCGTGATCGAACGGTTCGGTCTGCCCTGCGACGTGGCCAACAACGACATCTACGGCTCGGGGTTCGCGGACGAAATACTCTCGGTCAAGACCGCCTACGAACAGATGTTCCTCGAACGGAAGCTGCCGATCACCTACACCCGCTTCTCGCTGGGTGAACGACGCGATTTCCCGCCGTTCGACTGGGAAGGCGACGACACGGACGAGAAGGACAACGAAGAAGCACGGAAAAACGATATATCCGACCGAACCTCCAGATCATCATACGCAAATCCATAAATCACGTATTCCGTACCCGGAGTACATGTCGTTGAAAATTCTTCATCACCGACATATACGGCAAGGAGTCCCCCTCCATCGGAAGAAATCAGATTCTCGACGAATTTATGCCAATCCGCATACCGATCGAAATCTGAAGCGCACCGTCAACAAAGCATTGGAAGCCGTGGATTTGATATTACGAACGTCGAATAATGGTGTATTTTTTTGAAAAAACACTTATAAATACAAGAATTACCATTTGTCCGGATCACAAAACCGACATATAATTAATATTTTTCCTGAAAAATGGCAATTATTTTTCGTATTTTTGTGGGTGCCGGAGCGGAGCGGTAATCTTTGCGGGCCAAACGCACGGTTACCGTTCTCTCTTCAGACATTCGTCCGGCCCTGCCGAACGAAACGATTCGTTTCACCCATAAAAACCGAAAAAATATGAAACCCGAATACAAACCTTTCGTCGATGCGCTCATCGAACTGGCCATCCGCGAAGACATCGGCGACGGCGACCACACTTCGCTCTGCTGCATCCCCGCGACGGAAAAAGGCCGCATGCGCTTGCTCTGCAAACAGGAGGGTATTCTCGCGGGCATCGAAATCGCACAACTGGTGCTTCGACGCCTGGACCCCGACATGCAATTCGAACAGATCCTCCGCGACGGCGACCGCGTGAAGCCGGGCGACGTGGCCTTCTACGTTTCGGGACGGCTCCAGTCCCTGCTGCAAGCCGAACGCATCCTGCTGAACATCATGCAGCGCATGAGCGGCGTGGCGACCCAGACAGCCGTCTATGCCGACAAGATCAAAGACCTGCATACCAAAGTTCTCGACACGCGCAAAACCACCCCGGGCATGCGCGTATTGGACAAGATGGCCGTCAAGATCGGCGGCGGTGAGAATCACCGCATGGGACTGTTCGACATGATTCTGCTGAAGGACAACCACATAGACTTTGCAGGCGGCATCCGCCCGGCCATCGAAGGAGCCAAAACCTATCTCAAGGCAAAAGGCAAGAACATTCCGATCGAATGCGAAGTGCGTTCGCTCGAAGACATCGACGAAGTGTTCGCCGCAGGAGGCGTGGACCGCATCATGTTCGACAATTTCACCCCGGAGCTGACGCGGCAGGCCGTCGCGAAGGTCGCCGGACGCTGCGAAACGGAGTCGAGCGGCGGCATCACGCTCGACACGCTGCGCGAATACGCCGAAACAGGCGTGGACTTCATATCGGTCGGCGCCCTGACGCACCAGATCAAATCGCTCGACATGTCGTTAAAAGCCTGCTAAGGTGGAACGCTGGCTACATAGTAATCCGGGCATGCTCCTGCGGCGCATCGTCCTGCTCTACATCGTCCTGCTGCTCTGCCGAATCGTCTTTTACTGCTACAACTACGCCCTGATCGGCCCCCTGGGTTGGCAGGAGGTCCTGACATTGGCGGGGGGGGGTCTGAAGTTCGACACCGTATCGGTTCTCTACGCCAATCTGCTTTTCATCGTCCTCTCGCTGCTGCCGTTCCATTTCCGGGAGCGGAGCTGGTATCGGCGTATTCTCTTCTGGTACTATGCGGTGATCAATTCGCTGCTGATCGTGGCCGTAAACCTGGCCGATTGCGTCTATTTCCGCTATACGCAGAAGCGTTTCACCGCCGACGAAATCTTCTTCGCCGACAACTCCAATTCGGTGCAGCTCGTGCTGAAATTCGCCGCCGAAAACTGGTACCTGCTCCTCGTCGGCGCAGTCCTCATCTGGCTGCTCGTTTGGGGTTACGGACGCAAGATCACACCCCGATCGCCCCTGCGCGAGGGCTGGGTTTATCACTCGGTCAATACAGGACTGCTGGTGATCGCCATTCTGCTCGGCATCGCCGGCATGCGGGGCGGCGTAACGCGCATGACCCGCCCGATCACCCTCTCGAACGCCACGCTCTACGCCTCGACCAGCGAAAAGGCCAACCTGATCCTGAGCAACCCCTTCTGCATTCTGCGGACCATCGGCAGCGGCGGATCGGTCAAATACACCCGCTACTTTTCGCCCGAAAAACTGGACGAATATTTCACCCCGACCCACCGCCCCGACTCTTCGGCCGTGAACCTCGAAGGGCGCAACGTGATGGTTTTCATTCTGGAAAGCATGTCGGCCGAACATTCGGCCTACCTCAAACCCGAATTGTACGGCAACGGCACGCAACCGGGCTATACGCCGTTCCTCGACTCGCTCATGCGGCAGAGCCTCTGTTTCGGGCAGATGTACGCCAACGGCACCCGCTCGATCCAGGCCATGCCCGCCGTATTGGGCAGCATCCCCTCCTTCAAACAACCTTTCGTGTTGATGCCCCAGTCGCTGGGCAAAAGCCGCCAACTGCCGCAGATACTCCGCGACAAAGGCTACCGAACCGCCTTCTTCTGCGGTTCGGAGCGCGGTTCGATGGGATTCGGAGCCTACGCCCGCAGCGCCAGCATCGAGCGGCTCCTGAGCCGCGAGGATTACGAAGCGGTACACGGCACCGGGGATTTCGACGGTTACTGGGGCATCTGGGACGAACCGTTCCTGCAATTCACGGGCGAAGAACTCTCGAAAATGCAGGAACCATTCTTCGCCACGCTGTTCACCCTCTCGTCGCACCATCCCTTCGTCGTGCCCGAACAATATCGCAACGTGCTGCCCGAAGGAACGACCAAAATCCATAAACCGGCAGCTTACGAAGACCTCGCTTTCCGGAATTTCTACCGCAGGTTCGAGCACGAAGAGTGGTTCCAACGAACGATCTTCGTCTTCGTCGCGGACCACGTTTCCTCGGAGAAAATGGCGGAGGAAACTCGCTCCTATCCCGGTAACTACCACATCGTCGGATTCATCCACACCCCCGACGGCGCACTCGCGCCGCAATTTCTGGCACAGACCGTGCAGCAAATCGACATCATGCCGACCCTGCTGGGACTGTTGGGAAACCGGGAACCCTATTTCGCATTCGGACGCGACATTCTGAACGAACCCGACCGCGAACCGTGGGCCGTGATGTACGATTCGGAATTCCGGGTCGTAACGGACGAAGCGCTCTTCTCGTTCGACGAGGAGCGGATGACCGGCGCGACGTTCCGAAACGGGACTTCGGACCGGGAACAGACCGCGTCGGTCGAAAATCGGCTCAAGGCCCTGATTCAACAGTATTACGGGCATGTGGAAGCCAAAAATTACACCGTAGAAGACAATTTATGATTACCTTCAAACCCATTACGATCGAAGACAAGGCCGAAATCGAATCCTTCACATTGCCTTACGCCCCGGCGAACTGCGACCTGGCGTTCGCCAACATGTTTTGCTGGCAATTCCAGTTCAAAACCGCCTGGAGCGTAGTGGACGGCTTTCTGGTCATCCGCTTCCAGATCGGGGGCAGCGACCGGATCGGCTACATGCAGCCTGTCGGCGCAGGAGATTTCACCCCCGTCCTGCGGCATCTGGAGGAGGATATACTCGCTGCCGGACAACGGCTTCGGATCATCGACATGACACCTGAAGGGCTCGAAAAACTCCGCAGTGTAGGCCACTGCCAGTTCGCTTTCGCCTCCGACCGCAATCTGGAAGACTATGTATACAACGCTTCGGACCTGCGCGACCTTCCTGGCCGGAAATACCAATCCAAACGCAACCACATCAACCGCTTCGAGGCGGAATACGAATACCGCTACGAGCCTATGACCCGCGACCATGCTGCGGAGTGCATGCGTCTGGAAGCCGAATGGCGCAAGACCCGCAGCGGACATACGGGCGAGCTGTCGGCCGAACAGCGGGCCATGCAGCGGGCTTTCGCCCATTTCGACCGGCTGGGACTTATCGGTGGCTGCATCTACGTCGGTGATAAACTCGTCGCTTTCACTTACGGCTCACCGATCAACGACCATACGTTCTGTGTTCATGTCGAAAAGGCCGACACCGAATACGACGGGGCTTTCACCATCATCAACCGGGAGTTCGTGGCGCACCTGCCCGAGCAATACACGCTCATCGACCGCGAAGAGGACCTGGGTATTCCGGGACTACGGCAGGCCAAGCTCTCCTACCATCCGGCATTCCTCGAGAAGAAATATACGGCCCTCTGCCTCTACCCCGACGAAATAGCCTGCAAACGGCTCTGGATAAAGTGCTTCGGAGACGAAGAAACCTTCATCGACTCCTTCCTGATCGGCCATTACAGCCGCAAGCGGATGCTCGCAGCCGAAGAGGACGGCCGTCTGGCGGCCATGCTGCACCTGATCCCGTTCGAAAGCGAGCTGGGGCGCACGACCTACATCTACGGCGTGGCGACCGACCCCGACTACCGGGGCCGGGGCCTGGCCTCCGGATTGATGCGCGAGGCGATGCGGCGGATCGCAGAAGAAGGGGCCGACGCCGCGATCCTTATCCCAAGCCAGGAAAGCCTCAAGGACTTTTACGCCCCGTTCGGCTTCGAAGACCGGTCGCTTCCGGTCGTTTTCGAAGCGCCGGACGACTTCGACTTCGGCTCGGGCAATCAGGAACAGGATCGGGCTATGGTCTGGCGCCGCAACAACAGCGCACCGCTGCCCGAACGTTTGCACTGCCGGCTTCTCTGATCCCGCAAAGAACCGTTCCGCAGAAAGTACGGCCGGACGCCTCGAGGCGTCCGGCCGTACTTTCTCAGGTCCTTCCGAACACCCGCTTCCGCGCGATCGGATCCGAAGATTCCACTCTTTCGGAGAAGAAGTGACCGATTATCGACAAAAAAACGTCGAAATCATTGCAAATCATTCGTCAAATGTTTAATTTTGTTAGATTAAAGACTGATATTGTTAATTTTAAGTAAAATCAATCACCATATGAAGAAGCTTATATCTGCTGCCGAAGCGGCGGGAATGGTAAAAGACGGAATGACGGTCATGATCGGCGGCTTTCTGGGCAACGGAAGCCCCCACGCGATCATCGACGCACTGGTTGAATCGGGCGTAAAGGACCTCACCCTCATCGTGAACGATACGGCTTATCCGGACAAAGGCTGCGGACGGCTGATCGCCGGGAAGCAGGTCCGCAAAGTGATCGTATCGCACATCGGCACCAACCCCTGCACCAGCGAGCAGATGAACAGCGGCGAACTGGAGATCGAATTCTGCCCGCAGGGAACGCTGGCCGAACGGGTTCGTTCGGGCGGGGCAGGTCTGGGCGGTGTGCTCACTCCGGTCGGACTCGGAACGATCGTAGCCGAAGGCAAACAAATCATCAACGTCGATGGCAAGGATTACCTGCTCGAAAAACCGCTGCGGGCCGACGTAGCCCTGCTCGGCGCGAGCCTGGCCGACCGATCGGGCAACCTGGTCTATAAAGGCACGTCACAGAATTTCAACCCGTTGATGGCCACCGCAGCCGACCTGGTGATCGCCGAGGTGCGGGAGCTGGTAGAAACCGGAGCGATAGCCCCCGAAGCGGTCCGCACGCCGGGTATCTTCGTAGATTACATGGTCGCTCCGGCCAAATAACCGAACGGCCGAAAGAACAAATCCGCATCTCAATCGAATTAAAAATATCAGGTTATGGAAAAATCAATGATACGGCTTCGGATGAGTGCCAAAGACGCTCATTACGGAGGCAATCTGGTGGACGGCGCCCATATGGTGCATCTGTTCGGCGACGTGGCCACCGAACTGTTGATCATGCACGACGGCGACGAAGGACTGTTCGTGGCCTACGACAACGTCGAATTTCTCGCCCCGGTCTATGCCGGCGATTATATCGAAGCGGTGGGCGAAATCGTGAAGGTGGGCAACACCTCGCGCAAGATGGTCTTCGAAGCCCGCAAAGTGGTCGCTGCACGCCCCGACATCTCGCCCTCTGCGGCCGACGTACTCAAAGAGCCCGTCGTGGTCTGCCGTGCCAGCGGCACGTGCGTCGTAAAAAAAGAGGACCAGCGCATCCCTGAGAGCCGCTAACGGAATTTTCGGCCCGTTCCGGACACGAAAGCGTCCCGCGATGCGAAGACCGCAGGCAGGAGCGCCGGAGAGAGAAAACGGCCGATGCGACCGGAAATTCTCGGCGAACAGGTCCGAACAGGTTTAGCCGCCACATCGGACAAAGCAACGGAATTCAACCATTTTCAAACTTTTCAACCAAAGACCCCATGGAAAAACTGATCATAACGGCCGCGATCTGCGGAGCGGAAGTACTCAAGGAACACAACCCCGCAGTCCCCTACACGGTGGAAGAGTGCGCCCGGGAGGCCAAGTCGGCCTACGATGCCGGCGCGAGCATCATCCACCTGCACGTGCGCAACGACGACGGCCAACCCACGCAGGATAAAAACCGCTTCAAACAGGTTATGGACGCTATCCGTGCGGTTTGCCCGGACGTAATCATCCAGCCTTCGACGGGAGGTGCCGTCGGCATGACCAACGACGAACGGCTGCAACCTACGGAGCTGCTCCCCGAAATGGCGACCCTCGACTGCGGCACGCTCAATTTCGGCGGCGATGAAATCTTCGAGAACACGGAGAACACGATCAAGTACTTCGGTCAGAAGATGATCGAGCGGGGCATCAAACCCGAGCTGGAGGTCTTCGACAAGAGTATGATCGAAATGGCGCTCCGCCTGCACAAGAAGGGCTATATCGCCGACCCCATGCATTTCGACTTCGTGATGGGTGTGAACGGCGGCATCGGAGGCGACATCCGGGATTTCGTCTTCCTGCGGGGCAGCATTCCGGCCGATGCGACCTACACGGTAGCCGGCGTGGGACGCTACGAATTTCCGTTGGCGGCCCTGGCGATCATCGACGGCGGCCACGTGCGCGTAGGTTTCGAGGACAACGTCTATCTCTCCAAAGGCGTTCCGGCCAAATCCAACGGCGAACTGGTCGAGAAGGTCGTTCGCATGGCCAAAGAGTTCGGACGCGAGGTCGCTACACCGGACGAAGCTCGCCGCATTCTGGGACTCAAGAAATAAGATCACCCAAAAAACATCAACACTGCAACACAACAAAACACCATAATGAAAAAAGGACATAAATACGGCACACACCGGGTAATCTCCCCGAAGGGCGTGCTTCCCCAGCCGGCAGACAAGCTGGACAACAACATGGACGAGATCTACGACAACGAGATCCTAATCGACGTACAGACCCTCAACATCGACTCGGCCAGCTTCACCCAGATCTCGAACCAGGCCGGAGGCGACAAAGCCAAGATCGCCGAGATCATGCTCGACATCGTCGAAAAACAAGGAAAACACCGCAATCCGGTAACCGGATCGGGCGGCATGCTGCTGGGTACGGTCGAGAAGATCGGCGACGCGCTCGTCGGCAAGACCGACCTCAAGGTAGGCGACAAGATCGCCACGCTGGTTTCGCTGTCGCTTACTCCGCTGCGGATCGACAAGATCAAGGAGATTCGCCCCGATGTCGATCAGGTCGATATCGATGGCAAGGCGATCCTGTTCGAAAGCGGCATCTACGCCAAAATACCTTCCGACCTGCCCGAAAAGCTGGTAATGTCGGCCCTCGACGTGGCCGGAGCTCCGGCACAGGTAGCCAAACTGGTTCGCCCCGGCAACACGGTGCTGATTATCGGCGCAGCTGGCAAATCCGGCATGCTCTGCTGCTACGAGGCTCGCAAGCGGGTCGGCGTAACGGGCAAAGTGATCGGACTCTGTTACAGTCCCGAGGAGAAGGAGCGCCTGGACAAGTTGGGCTTCTGCCACGAGGTCGTCTGCATGGACGCTCGTCAGCCGATTCCGGTACTCGAAAAGATTACGGAGCTGACCAATGGCGAAATGTGCGACATCACCATCAACAATGTGAATGTTCCCGACACCGAAATGACCAGCATCCTCTGTACGAAGAATACGGGCATCGTCTATTTCTTCTCGATGGCCACGAGCTTCACGAAAGCCGCTCTCGGCGCCGAAGGCGTCGGCAGCGACGTGACGATGATTATCGGAAACGGCTATACGAAGGGACATGCGGAGATCACGCTTCAGGAGTTCCGCGAATGCGAAGCCTTGAGAAAGATATTCACCGAGCTGTACGCCTAACCGATACGAACGACACCTGCCGCCTTTCCTCATCGTCCCCGCCCGGCGCAAATTAAAAAAGCAGGACGGATCCGACTTACCGAGGCAGGAGGCACTCATCGAAAATAGCCGTCCGCCGCATTCGTTTTCGATGAGCGGACGGCGAAAACAAACGCTCGCTACATCGGCGAAAAAACACAAACCGCAACAACGTAACAATCGAACGAAACAAATAAAATCAAATGACACCTCTCACACCCGCAATGAGCCGCAGAAAAGAATTCTTTCCCGAAGTGACCGACCAGCAATGGAACGACTGGCACTGGCAGGTAAAAAACAGGATTGAGACCGTAGATGAGCTCAAGAAATACATCAAGCTGACCGCTGAAGAGGAGGAAGGCATCCGTGAATCGCTCAAAACGCTCCGTATGGCCATCACGCCCTACTACCTGACGCTGATCGATCCGGAAAATCCGCACTGCCCGATCCGCAAGCAGGCCATTCCTACCGTCGAGGAGCTGAAGCGCTCGCCCGCCGACCTGGAAGATCCCCTGCATGAGGACAGCGACTCGCCCGTACCGGGTCTGACGCACCGTTACCCCGACCGGGTACTGTTCCTGATTACCGACATGTGCTCGATGTACTGCCGCCACTGCACGCGCCGCCGCTTCGCCGGCCAGCACGACTGTGCAACCCCCGAGAAACAGATCGACGACTGCATCGACTACATCGCCCGTACACCGCAGGTACGCGACGTGCTGCTCTCGGGCGGCGACGCCCTGCTGGTGAGCGACGAAAAACTCGAATATATCATCAGCCGTCTGCGTGCCATTCCCCACGTGGAGATCATCCGCATCGGCTCGCGCACCCCGGTCGTGCTGCCTCAACGCATCACACCGGAATTGGTGAACATGCTCAAGAAATACCACCCGATCTGGCTGAACACCCACTTCAATCATCCGAACGAAGTGACCCCCGAATCGAAGCAGGCCTGCGCACGTCTGGCCGACGCCGGTATTCCCCTGGGCAACCAGTCGGTGTTGCTGCGCGGTGTGAACGACTGCACGCACATCATGAAAAAGCTCGTGCACGAACTGGTGAAGATGCGTGTGCGTCCCTACTATATTTATATCTGCGACCTGTCGCTGGGCATCGGACACTTCCGCACTCCGGTATCGAAAGGCATCGAAATCATCGAGAACCTCCGGGGACACACCTCGGGTTACGCCGTTCCGACATTCGTCGTGGACGCTCCGGGCGGTGGTGGCAAGATTCCTGTCATGCCGAACTATGTCATCTCGCAGGCTCCGAACCGCGTGGTACTCCGCAACTACGAAGGTGTGATCACGACCTATACGGAACCGACCGACTACAAGGACGAATGCCACTGCGAAGAGTGCGAGAAAGCACGTCGGAAGGAAGGCGTGGCCGAGTTGTTGAGCGGCGGACGTCTTTCGCTCGAGCCGTCCGAATTGAGCCGCAAGACCCGTAACCACAACCTTTAGAACGTAACGCTGCAAGACCAGCCCGCACCGGATTGGGATTCGTAACGAACATATCGGATTTCGGCAGCCTGGCCATCGTCGGCCTGGAGAAGAACACGGGTAAAACCGAATGTCTGAACTACATTCTGGGACAACTCGGCGGCCAGGCGGAGCGTTTCGCCCTGACTTCGGTCGGAATCGACGGCGAGAGCCGGGATCAGGTGTGCCAGACGGCGAAGCCCGAGATCGAGATTCCCGAGGGAATGATCTTCGTCACCTCGGAGAAACACTACCGGGAAAAACGGCTCGCGGCCGAGGTCCTCGACGTGAGTCTGGAGCGGACGGCGCTCGGGCGGCTGATAACGGCCCGCGCGAGGATGAGCGGCAAATTGCTGCTCTCCGGACCTTCGGACACGGCGGGCCTGAAAGCCCTGATCGACCGGCTCAAAGCCCGGGGCGTAGGCACGACGATCGTGGACGGCGCCCTGTCGCGGTTGAGCCTGGCTTCGCCGGCGGTCACCGAAGCGATGATCCTGGCCACGGGAGCTGCCGTCGCGGGAAATATTCCCGAACTGGTCCGCAAGACGAAATACGTTTACGAACTGATCGGAATCGAAGAGATCGAGGATGCGCTGCGTACCCGGCTCGATCCTCTGACACAGGGGGTGTGGGCCGTCAGCGGCGGCGGCGAACCGATCGACCTCGAATTACCCTCGGTGCTGATGCTCGAACGGAGCGGAGAGAACCTGTTCCGGCACGGCCGGCGGATTTACGCCACCGGCATCGTCACGGACAAGCTGTTCCAACTGCTGCGAACGCAACAACGGGAAGTGGAGTTGATCGTCCGCGACTTTACGCGGGTGTTCGCCTCGCCCGAAGCGTTTTACGCCTTCCTGCGCCGGGGACACCGGATCAGGGTGGTGCACCGCAGCCGGCTGCTGGCCGTCACGGTCAATCCGACGGCTCCGTCGGGGCTGGTACTCGACTCCCGACGGTTGTGCGAAGCGATGCAGGAGGCGTTGCAAATACCGGTTTACGACGTAAAGAAAATGCCCGAATAGAAACGAATACGGCTACACACGAACAAAATCAAGGATCTTAAAGTCCCCTCCGAGGAGGGGAGTCAGAGGAAGGTCAGACGCTCTGATACGGCCGGAGACCGTGAAATAAATACGCGAACCCGTGTAAAATTGCATCGAATAACCAGAAAACGAATGCGACTCAAAGAGGCCATACAACATACCAGCGGACTGCGCTGCGTCGTCGAAGGAATGGAGATCTGTTCCTCCGTCGGGCGGCGTATGCTCCATGAAATGACATGGCTCGGCGAGGAGTCGGCGATCACGGCGGAACACGACCGCATCGCCTCGGTGTTGCGCCTGCTCGAAACCGAAGCGGGACGCGACCGCACCGAAACGATTCGCCGCAAACTGGCCCTGCTGCGCGACATCCGCTCAACGATCGAACGCACGGGCGGCAACTGCGTATTCGACGACATCGAACTGTTCGAATTGAAGTTTTTCGCGCTGCTGGCGGAAGAGCTTCGACCACTGGCTTCGCAAGGGCATCTTGCGGAACTTCCCGAGCTGAACGGGGTCGTCGATCTGCTCGATCCGGAAGGCAACCGGCTCCCCCATTTCTTCGTCTATGACGCCTACTCGGAGGAGCTGGCGACCCTGCGCAAACAGATCAAAGCACGCAAACAGGCCGGAGCCGACGAGTCTCAAGTGCAGGAGCTCTATTTCCGCAGCGTGGAAATCGAAGACCGCATTCGGGAGAGACTCTCCGTCGAATTGCGGAAATACCACGAAGCGTTGCAACAGGCACTCGACCGGATGGGATGGCTCGATGTGGTGATCGCCAAGGCGATGCAGGCCCGCGACTGGGGCCTTACCCGTCCCGCGATAACGCAGGACACGACCTCCTTCCGAGGCTTGTTCAACCCCGAGTTGCGGATTTCGCTCGAAGCGGCCGGGAAGCGATTCCAGCCCGTGAACATCCGCCTGACGACGGGACCTACGGTAATCACCGGCGCCAACATGTCGGGCAAAACCGTGTTGCTGCACAGCGTCGAGCTGGCCCAGTACATGCTGCAATTCGGATTTTACATTGCGGCCGAAAGGGCGGAAATAGCCCTTGTGGACGAAGTGCACTGCTCCATCGGCGACGGACAGGACCAGCTCAGCGGACTCTCGTCGTTCGCGGCCGAGATGATGCGGATGGACGAACTGGCCAAAAGCGTCCGGGCAGGCAGGCGGGTGCTGGCTCTCATCGACGAACCGGCCCGCACGACCAATCCGGTCGAAGGAAGGGCGATCGTGAACGGCGTCCTCGAATTTCTGGCCGACTACGAAGTCCCTTCGCTCGTAACCACCCACTACAACGGCATCGCGGCTCCGTGCCGCAAGCTGAAGGTAAAAGGCTTCTCGGAAACGAACGCGGAGGAGAGGATCACGCTGAAAAACATCAACGATTTCATAGACTACTCACTCGAGGAGGTCACGACGGACGAAGTTCCGCACGAAGCGATCCGGATCGCCCGTATTCTGGGCATCGACCCGGAGATCCTCCGGCGAATCGAACGCAACGAAGAACTCAAAAACAACCAATGACGGCAGCCGTACGGCACAGCCTACATGAACGATATGAAAAGCAAATTAGGAATAGACTTTAACCAGGTGGAACACGCCCGGGACGTAGCGCGCAAGATCGCCAACGGGGTGCAGGATTTTGTGGAAGGTTATACGACGGTAGCCGTCGAGCGGACGCTGTGCCGTCTGATCGGCATCGACGGCGTGGATGCCAACGCGGTACCGCTGCCGAACGTGGTGGTGGAAGAGCTGCGGGAGAAAAACGTATTGGGCGAAGGCGCCCTGTTCTTCCTCGGCAACGCGATCGTCGAAACGGGACTCACGCCCCAGCAAATCGCCGAGCAGATCGCTGCCGGCAAACTCGACATCACCCGCTCGGCCGTATGTACGGCAGCCGAGCGCGAAGCGGCGCTGAAACCGTATATCGACGCCAGCATCGCCAAAATCGCAGCCAACCGCCAGCGTCGAGAAAACTACATCGCCACCATCGGCGAAGGGCCGCGCCCCTACCTCTACGTAATCGTAGCGACGGGTAACATCTACGAAGATGTCGTACAGGCACAGGCCGCAGCCCGACAGGGCGCCGACATCATCGCCGTAATCCGCACCACGGGCCAGAGCCTGCTCGACTACGTGCCCTACGGCGCGACGACCGAGGGATTCGGCGGTACGTTCGCCACCCAGGAGAACTTCCGCATCATGCGCAAGGCTCTGGACGAAGTAGGCGAAGAGGTCGGCCGCTACATCCGCTTGTGCAACTACTGCTCGGGCCTCTGCATGCCCGAGATCGCCGTAATGGGCGCACTCGAAGGTCTGGATGTGATGCTCAACGACGCCCTGTACGGCATTCTGTTCCGCGACATCAACATGCAGCGCACGCTGGTCGATCAATATATGTCGCGCGTAATCAACGGCTTCGCCGGCGTAATCATCAACACGGGCGAGGACAACTACCTCACCACAGCCGACGCGGTCGAGGAGGCTCACACGGTGCTGGCTTCCGACCTGATCAACGAACAACTGGCCCTGCTGGCCGGCCTGCCCGAGGAGCAAATGGGTCTGGGACACGCCTTCGAGATGGATCCAATGCTCGAAAACGGCTTCCTCTACGAGCTGGCGCAGGCGCAGATGACCCGCGAGATCTTCCCCAAGGCTCCGCTGAAATATATGCCGCCGACGAAGTTCATGACCGGCAACATCTTCCGGGGACATATCCAGGACGCACTGTTCAACATGGTGGGCATCTGGACTTCGCAGGGCATTCAGTTGTTAGGTATGCCGACCGAAGCCATCCACACCCCGTTCATGTCGGACCGCTACCTTTCCATCGAGAACGCCCGCTACATCTTCAACAACATGAAGAACATCGGCGACGAAGTGGAGTTCAAGGAAGGCGGACTGATCCGCAAACGTGCCAAGGAGGTGTTGGACAAAGCTACCGCACTTCTCGAACGCCTCGAAAAAGAGGGACTCTTCTCGGCGCTCGAGAAGGGAATCTTCGCCGACATCAAACGCCCCATGAACGGCGGCAAGGGTCTGGAGGGCGTGAGCAGCAAGGGCCGCAACTACTACAACCCCTTCGTGGAGATTATGAAAAACGGCAGTCGCGCCGCAGCGAAAAAATGATATTCCGATGCTGCAAGTACGACCAAACGCCTTATTTTAACTATATTAGCATATTGATTCTATGAGTGGAGGATTATATTCAACCGAAGGCAGGGATTTCGACCAGACCCTCGACCTGAAAAAGATAAAGCCCTACGGCGACACAATGAACGACGGCAAAACGCAGTTGAGTTTCACACTGCCCGTGCCCGCCGGCGACGAAGCCATCGAAGCGGCCAAACAGTTGATGAAAAAGATGGGCTTCGAGAACCCGCAGGTAGTATTCCACCGGGAGCTGACGGCCGGTTACACGTTCTTCAACTGCTACGGAAGCTGCACCCATACGGTCGATTATTCGAATATCCATGTCCCGAAAGTCGAATCGACCAAATGGGACATGGCCGAAACGGACAGCTTCATCCGCGAGCAGATCGGCCGCCCGATCGTGGTGATCGGCGCCAGCACCGGCACGGACGCCCATACGGTAGGTATCGACGCCATTATGAACATGAAAGGCTTCGCAGGCCACTACGGACTGGAGCGCTACGAGATGTTCGAAGCCCTCAACATGGGCAGCCAGGTGACCAACGAAGAGTTCATCGCCAAAGCGATCGAACTCAAGGCCGACGCCCTGCTGGTTTCGCAGACGGTGACCCAGAAGGATATCCATATCAAGAACCTCACGGAGCTGGTCGAAATGCTCGAAGCCGAAGGGCTGCGCGACAAAGTGATTCTGGCGTGCGGCGGCCCGCGCATCTCGCACGAACTGGCCAAAGAGCTGGGCTATGACGCCGGCTTCGGCATGAACACCTACGCCGACGACGTGGCGTCGTTCATCGCCCAGGAGATGGCCCGCAGAATGCACCGCAAATAGGAAACGGTCCCGGATTCCAGAACCGCCCCGTTTCAAGACAGTACGACGAACAGACAAAAACGACATAAATCTATGGAAAAGGAACAGATCAGAGAAATCATCGCCAAACGCGTGGCGATGGAACTCAAAGACGGCGACGTGGTGAACCTCGGTATCGGACTGCCGACGGCCGTCCCCGATTACCTGCCGGAAGGCGTTCAAATCTTCCTGCAGAGCGAAAACGGCCTGCTCGGTATGGGCCCGACCCCCGCACCGGGCGAGGAAGACCCCGAATTTATCAATGCCGGCGGCGGATTCGTCACGGCCCTCGAGGGCGCCTCGTGCTTCGACAGCGCCACCTCGTTCGGCATCATCCGCGGCGGTCATGTGAACGCTTCGGTACTGGGAGCCTTGCAGGTCGATGAAAAAGGCGACCTGGCCAACTGGATCATCCCGGGCAAGAAAGCCCCCGGCATGGGCGGTGCGATGGACCTGCTCACGGGTGCCGACAAGGTGATCCTGGCCATGGAACACACGGCCAAAGGCGCACCCAAAATCCTCAAGAAATGTACGCTGCCGCTGACGGCCAAAGGCTCCGTGAACATGATCGTAACCGAAATGGGCGTCATGGAGATTACCCCGGAAGGCATCGTGCTGACGGAAATCAACCCCGAATTCACCGTCGAACAGGTTCAGGCCGCTACCGAAGCGCACCTGATCGTGTCCAAGGATCTTAAACCCATGAAAAAATAGGCCCGCCATGATCAAAACAGGAGATAAATACCGTCACGAAGTGACCTATACGCAGGAAGGCGTGATCGCTTTCGCCGAAATCACGGGCGACAAAAACCCGATCCACCTCGATCCGGAATTCGCAGCCAAAACCCCGTTCGGCCGTCCCATCGTGCACGGATTCCTTTCGGCCTCCGTATTCTCGAAGGTCTTCGGAATGCTCTTCCCGGGACAGGGCACCATCTATCTCTCGCAGGAGATGTCGTTCCGTGCACCCGTCTTCGCCGGGGAGAAATATACGGCCGAATTCGAAGTAATCGACGTAAACACCGAAAAACACATCGGTACGATCAAATGCCTGCTGCTCGATGCTGCCGGCAAAGAGTGCATCACGGGCACCGCCAAACTCAAACACAACAAAGAATTCATCTAAAAAGAGATAACCATGAAAAGACTTGAGAACAGAGTCGCCATCGTCACGGGCGGCACGGCCGGTATCGGCGAAGCAACGGCACTGCGTTTCGCACGCGAAGGCGCACAGGTAGTCGTATGGGCACGTAACGAAGCCCGCGGTAAGGAAATGGAGAAAAAAGCCGCAGCCGAAGGGCTCGCCATCACCTTCGACAAGGTCGATACGAGCGATTTCGAGGCGGTAACCGCTGCGGCCAAGCGCGTCGCCGACAAGTTCGGCAAGATCGACATCCTGATCAACAATGCCGGCATCACCAACGACAGCACGCTCAAGAAAATGACCGTCGAACAGTGGCAGAACGTGATCGACGTCAATCTTTCGGGCACGTTCTACTGCTGCAAGGCCGTGTTGAACTACATGCTCGAAGCCGGCTACGGACGCATCGTCAATGCCTCGTCGGTAGTAGGGCTTTACGGCAACTTCGGCCAGACCAACTACGTGGCCACGAAAGCCGGCCTGATCGGTATGACCAAAACGATGGCCCGCGAACTGGGACGTAAGGGTATCACGGTCAATGCCGTAGCCCCGGGCTTCATCGAAACCGAAATGGTTGCCAAGATGCCTGAGAATGTACTCGACGGCATGCGGGCCAAAGTTCCCGTAGGTCGCCTGGGTCGTCCCGAGGAGATCGCCGCCGCCTATCTCTACCTCGCATCCGACGAAGCGGCCTACGTCAATGGTGCCGTTTTGAGCGTAGATGGCGGTATGACTGTTTAAAATCATTAAAAAACCATACTTATAAAATGAATTTCGAATTGACCAAAACCGAGCAGCTGTTCCGGCAAATGATCCGCGAATTTGCCGAAAACGAGGTGAAACCTCTGGCTGCCGAAATCGACGAAGAGGAACGTTTCCCTGTGGAAACCGTAGAGAAAATGGCAAAACTGGGAATCTTCGGTATTCCCTTCCCCGTCAACTACGGCGGTGCAGGCGGCAACAACATCCTTTATTCGATGGCCGTCGAAGAGCTGTCGCGCGTATGCGCCACTACGGGCGTGGTCGTATCGGCACACACGTCGCTCTGCGCCGCTCCGATTTATGAGCACGGTACCGAAGAACAGAAAATGAAATACCTGCCCAAGCTCTGCTCGGGCGAATGGCTCGGCGCTTTCGGCCTCACGGAGCCCAACGCCGGTACGGATGCTGCGGCACAGCAGACCACGGCAGTCGATGCAGGCGACCACTATATCCTGAACGGCAACAAAATCTTCATCACCAACGCCGCTTACGCACACGTTTATATCGTGATGGCGATGACCGACAAGTCGCAGGGTACGCGCGGTATCTCGGCATTCATTGTCGAGCGCGACTTCCCCGGTTTCTCGATCGGCAAGAAAGAGAAGAAGATGGGTATCCGCGGTTCGGCGACCTGCGAGCTGATTTTCGAGAACTGCATCGTTCCCAAGGAGAATCTGCTCGGCAAGGTCGGCAAGGGCTTCAGCATCGCTATGAAGACCCTCGATGGCGGCCGCGTCGGTATCGCTTCGCAAGCCCTCGGCATCGCGCAGGGGGCGATGGACGAAACCGTGAAATACGTCAAGGAGCGCAAACAGTTCGGACGGACGATCGGACAGTTCCAGAACACCCAGTTCCAACTGGCAGACCTGGATACCAAAATCGAAGCTGCCCGCCTGCTGGTACGTGCAGCAGCCTTCAAGAAAGACCAGAAGCTCCCATTCTCGGTCGATGCCGCCCGGGCCAAGCTCTTTGCAGCGGAAACCGCAATGGAAGTGACGACCAAGGCCGTGCAATTCCACGGCGGATACGGCTACACGCGCGAATACCCCGTTGAGCGCATGATGCGCGATGCCAAGATCACCGAGATTTACGAAGGTACTTCCGAAGTACAGCGGATGGTGATTTCGTCGGCACTGTTGAAATAGCGGCGGGCGACCGTGCATCCGGTTCCGGAATAAACCCCGAAGCCGGTCGTACTCCCCTCGCAAGGACACATAAAGTAAAAACAATAAAAAACAGATATTCGAATGAAAATTGTAGTTTGTATAAAACAGGTTCCCGATACGACGGAAATCCGCCTCGATCCCGTTACGGGAACGCTGATCCGCGACGGTGTGCCCAGCATCATGAACCCCGACGACAAGGCCGGACTCGAAATGGCTCTGGAGCTGAAAGACCAGTACGGCGCACACGTCACCGTTATCACGATGGGTCCTCCGCAGGCCGACGACATCCTGCGCGAAGCCTTCGCAATGGGTGCCGACCGTGCGATTCATCTGAGCGACCGCAAATTCGCCGGTGCCGATACGCTGGCGACTTCGAACGCTATCGCCGGTGCTCTCCGCATGCTGGAGTTCGACCTGGTAATTACCGGTCGTCAGGCTATCGACGGCGACACGGCCCAGGTAGGCCCGCAGATCGCCGAACACCTCGGTCTGCCGCAGGTGACCTACCTCGAAGGCATTAAATACGAAGGAGGAAACCGGCTCGTCGTCAAGAAATGGACGGAAGAGGGGTATCAGTTGCTCGAGGTGGAAACCCCGTGCGTGGTAACCGTACTCTCTTCGGCCAACCGGCCCCGTTATATGTCGGTACGCGGCATCGTGGAGGCATACGACAAGCAGGTGGAAGTCTGGGGTTTCGACAACATCTCCGTCGAAGAGTCGAAACTCGGCCTCAACGGTTCGCCGACCCGCGTCTTCAAATCCTTCACGAAGGGTGCGAAATCCGCAGGTAAGGTCTTCGAGCTGGAGCCGGCCGAAGCAGCCGATCTGATCGTCGAGAAGTTGCAAGAAAAATTCATAATCTGATCGGCCCCGGCAACTGCGAAGCTGTAAATTACCGATCGTTCATTTACAACAGTCGTTTTCTGCACCCGGCAAAAGCCGAATCCTTTCGGTCCAGCCCGCTGAAAACGTTCATAAAAAACACAGTTACTTACCAAGATGGATAAATCTCAATATAAAAACGTTTACGTGTTCGTCGAACAGCGTGACGGAGTCGTTCAGAACGTCGCTCTCGAACTTCTGGGAAAAGCCCGCGAACTGGCCGACGCACTCCATGAGCAGGTAATCGCCCTGCTGCTCGGCAAAGGAGTCAAAGACAAGGCCGACGAGCTGATCGCAGCCGGAGCCGACGTGGTCCTTTCGATCGAAGCCGACGAACTCGCCCAGTACACCACCGAGCCTTACGCACAGGCCATCACCCAGGTAATCCACGAGCGCAAGCCCAGCATTCTGCTGATCGGTGCCACCAGCATCGGCCGCGACCTCGGTCCGCGTCTTTCGGCACGCATCGGCACGGGACTTACCGCCGACTGTACCGGACTCGACATTTCGGAAGACGGCGACCTGCTGATGACGCGTCCTGCCTTCGGCGGTAACCTGATGGCAACGATCATCTGCAAGGAACATCGTCCCCAGATGTCCACGGTACGCCCCGGTGTGATGCGTGCCAAAGCGGCCGATCCGACCCGCAAAGGAAAGGTCGAGGATGTAAAAATCAATTTCGACAAATCGAAGTTCCGCGTACGGATTCTGGAAACGGTCAAGGAACAGAAGAATATGATCGACATTACGGAGGCCAAAGTACTCGTTTCGGGCGGCCGCGGTGTCGGCACGGCAGAAGGGTTCCAGACCCTGCGCGAGCTTGCCGACGTGCTCGGTGCCGAAGTATCGGCTTCGCGTGCGATGGTCGATGCAGGTATTCTCGCACACGAGCGACAGGTCGGACAGACCGGTAAAACGGTTCGTCCGGATCTCTACTTCGCCATGGGTATCTCGGGTGCGATCCAGCACCTGGCCGGTATGGAGGAGTCGGACTTCATCATCGCCGTGAACAAGGATAAATTCGCTCCGATCTTCAACGTCGCCGACGTGGGTATCGTATGCGACGTGCACAAGGTCGTTCCGATCCTGACAGAGAAACTGAAGACGATGAAAAAGTAAGTCCGGGGACTTGCTCTTCAAAATAAGGGAAGATTCGCAATGAATCCTCCCTTATTTTTTATGGCCGGTGCGAATCCTCTGAAACCCGCCCGACCAGACCTCTCCCCTCCCACATATTCACAAAAAACAGGCAGTTCAGCCCTTGTGAAACAAATAAAAAAGCAGACGCAAGGTTTTTCCTTGCGTCTGCTCCTGATATCGAGATATAATCCGCATCAAGGCAATCCGTCCTCATTCGGCACGATTGCACAGATACCCGGAATCTATTTCGCAACTTTTTTGAGGAATGCCTCGATCGTATTCTCGATCAGACAAGCGATCGTCATCGGACCTACCCCGCCGGGCACTTTCGTGATCAGCGAAGCCTTCGGCTCGCAAGCCTCGAAATCGACGTCGCCGCACAATTTCCCCGTTTCGGGATCACGATTGACACCCACGTCGATCACCACGGCACCGTCGCCCACCATATCCGCCGTAACGAACTTCGGACGGCCGATCGCCACGACCAGAATCTCCGCTTCGCGTGTCACATCCGCCAGGTTCTTCGTCCGGCTGTGAGTAATGGTCACCGTAGCATTCTCATCGAGCAACAGCTTGGCAACGGGAAGCCCCACGATCGTACTGCGGCCGATCACAACGGCTTTGCGTCCGGCCAGCTCCACGCCCGAATCCTTCAGGAGCTTCATGATACCCTTCGGCGTACAGGGCAGCACGCAGGGCTGTTTCTGCCAGAGAGCCGCCACATTGAGGGGGTGGAAGCCATCCACATCCTTCTCTTGACGAATCCGTGCGATCACCTTATCCGAATCGATATGTTTCGGCAGCGGCAGCTGGATCAAAATTCCGTCCACCGTATCGTCGGCATTGAGGTCGTCGATAATTTTCAGCAACTCCTCCTCCGAAATGTCCGCCGGCTTGCGAATCGTCGTATTCAGGATACCGACCTCGTCGGCAGCCTTCGTCTTACCCGTCACATAGGATACGCTGCCCGCATCCTCACCGACCAGCACCACTACCAAATGGGGCAGCCGGCCGTATTTCTCCGGGAATGTCTTCACCTGCTCGGCCATCTTGGCCTTGCAAGCCGCCGCTAATTCTTTTCCGCTGATTACCATATATTGTTTTGATTTTAAAGATTGCTTATCCGTCCCATCCAGGGATTCGAAGGACAAATATAACTATTTTTTCACTAAAAACGAAAGAGCCTTCATACCGATATCGGATCGATAGAAAAGATTCTCGCAACCGATTTTCCGGACCTCCTCGAGCGCCCGGCACCTGGCCTGCTCCGGGTCGGCACTCCGGCAGACGACGATCATCACCCGGCCGCCCGAGGTAACGAGCCGCCCCTCTTTTATCGCCGTGCCCATATGGTACACTACGCCGTCCACCTGCTCCGTTCCCGTAATTTCATACCCCTTCTCATAGGAGCCGGGATATCCTTTCGATGCCAGCACGATCCCCAGAGTCGCAAAGTCGTGCCACTCGGCCTCGCCCGGATCCCGTCCGTCGGCTACGGCGCTGAAAATATCGTAAATGTCGCTCTTCAGGCGGGGCAGCACCACTTCGGTTTCGGGATCGCCGAAACGGGCGTTGAACTCGATCACGCGGATTCCCTGCGGGGTCTTCATCAAACCGCCGTAAAGCACGCCCGTGAAAGGACATCCCTCGTCGCAGAGAGCGTCGGCCGTGCGCTGCATCACCTTTTCCAATGCGAAAGCCTCGTCTTCCGGAGTAATGAACGGCAGCGGGGAGTATGCTCCCATACCGCCCGTATTGGGACCTTCATCGCCGTCGAACGCCCGTTTGTGATCCTGCGCCAGCACCATCGGCAGCACCTTGCGCCCCGACACGAAACACATGAACGAAAATTCGGGTCCGGTCAGAAAATCCTCCACGACCACACGTCCCTTGCCGAACTTGTCGTCCAGCAACATGTCGCGCAACGCGGCATCGGCCTCCTCCATCGTCCGGGCGATAACGACACCCTTTCCCGCAGCCAGACCATCGTATTTCAGGACGGCGGGCAGAGGGCGCGAACGAACGTACTCCGAAGCCTTCCGGTAATCGTCGAACGCCCGGTAACCGGCCGTCGGAATACCGTACCGCCCCATCAGATCTTTTGCAAACTCCTTGCTCGACTCGATGCGGGCCGCCGCCTTCGTCGGGCCGAAAATACGAAGTCCCTCCTCACGGAAGCGATCGACGATACCGGCCACGAGCGCCGCTTCGGGTCCTACCACCGTGAGGTCGATCTCTTTTTCACGAGCAAGGGAAAGCAATCCCTCGACATCGGTATCCTTGACCGGCACACACTCGGCCTGACGAGCGATACCCGCATTGCCGGGAGCGCAATATATCTTCGAAACCTGCGGCGAACGCGACAACGCATCGACGACGGCATGTTCGCGGCCACCGCCGCCTACGACTAAAACTTTCATAACCTATCGTTTATTCCCGACCGCACTTTCCGCAAAGAGCGGCTCGGAAATCGTCCATAAAAAATAATCCGACCGACGGACACGAAATCCGCAGTTTAATGTTTGAAATGACGCATCCCGGTAAACAACATCGGAATACCCGATTCATTGGCCTTCCGGATCGAATCCTCGTCCCGGACGCTGCCTCCCGGCTGCACGATCGCCTCGACGCCGCTCGCAGCCGCCAGGCTCACGCAGTCGTCGAAGGGGAAAAAGCCGTCCGAAGCCAGTACCAGCCCTTCGGTCACACCCTGGGCATGGGCCTGCTTGAGCGCGAGTTCCGCCGAGCCGATGCGATTCATCTGCCCCGCTCCGACACCCAGCGTACGACCGTCCTTCACCACTACGATAGCGTTCGACTTCACATGCTTGACAATACGCCAGCCGAAATCGAGATCGGCGAGCTGCCTTTCCGTCGGCCGCTTCTCCGTCACGCACATATCCGCCGTCACGGGACGTGTTTCGAGGTCGAGGTCCTGCACCAGCAATCCTCCCGTCACACTCACCAACTGGCGCTGCTTCGCATCGCTCTTCTCCATCGGAACTTCGAGCAGACGCAGATTCTTCTTCGTCGAGAGCACTTCGAGGGCTTCGGGCGTAAACGAAGGGGCCATGATGATCTCCAGAAAAATCGGCTTCATCAATTCGGCCGCCTCACGGGTCACAGGTCGGTTCAGGGCGACGATACCGCCGAAAATCGACACTTTGTCGGCCTCGTAAGCCTTCGTCCAGGCATCCGCCGCATCCCGCCCCACCGCAGCACCGCAGGGATTCATATGTTTGAGTCCCACGCAGAACGGCTCATCGAACTCCCGCACGATCGCAAGGGCTGCGTTGGCATCCTGTATGTTATTGTAGGACATCTCCTTGCCATTGAGCTGCCGGGCATAGGCCAGCGAATAGGGCACCCGTTCGCCGCTGCGGTAGAACTTGGCCTGCTGGTGCGGATTCTCGCCGTAGCGGAGCGGCTGAACCAGATCGAACTCCAGGAACAACTTCTCGTCGAGCCCCGCTTTTTCACGCATGTACGTAGCGATCATCGCATCGTACTCGGCGGTATGGGTATATGCCTTGGCCGAGAGCTGCAACCGCAATCGGGGAGTCGTATTGCCGTATCCCCTAATCTCCGCAAGGATCGTGTCATAATCCGCCGGGTCGCACACTACGGTCACGTCCTTGTAGTTCTTGGCCGCACTGCGCAACATCGAAGGTCCGCCGATGTCGATATTCTCGATCGCCTCGTCCATCGTCACCCCTTCGCGGGCGATCGTCTGACGGAAGGGATAGAGATTCACGCACACCATGTCGATGAACTCGATGCCGTTCTCCCGCAACGCTTTCAGGTGGTTCGGATCGTCGCGGCGAGCCAGCAGGCCGCCGTGCACCTTGGGATGGAGCGTCTTGACACGTCCGTCGCAGATCTCCGGGAACCCCGTCACATCGCTGATGTTGATCACCTCCACGCCGCTTTCAGCCAACAGTTTCATCGTACCGCCGGTGGCGATCACCTGCCAGCCGAGCTCTCGAAGTCCGCGCGCGAACTCCACCACGCCGGTCTTATCGCTCACACTGATTAATGCTCTCATATTGCTAATTTATATAGGCAATCATATCTTTCAATATACCATTTCCGACGATCTCAACACCGAATCCGAGAGTCGCTTATTCGCGGTCCAATGACCGCATTTACCACTCCGCCTTCCCCTAATCCTTTCTCGAAAGGGACTCGGGTCGCTGCATTTCCAAAGAGGTACACTAAAGGATATGATCGCGTTAATATATACGTAGTTTTATCGTTTTCGACTCGCGGTCGCCGTTATTCACGGTATCCGACGATGTGTTTCCAGGTCCGAATCCGCACTAAACCGCGACGTTCCCGCGATCCTATTGCTCCGCAACCAACTTTGCCACCGTTTCCACATACAGCGGATGTTCGACGGCATGCACCCGGGCTTCCAGCTCTTCCGGATCGCTCCCCAGATACTCGAAAGCCCGCTGGGCGATGATCCGGCCCCCGTCGAGCTCTCCGTTCACATAGTGGATCGTCACGCCGAAGACCTTGACGCCGTAAGCAAAGGCATCGGCAATGGCATGCGCCCCCTTGAACGCAGGCAACAGCGAGGGATGAATATTGACGATCCGGTCGCGGTACGCCTCCAGCACCACATCGGAAAGGATGCGCATATACCCCGCCAGACAGATCAGCTCGACCCTTTCGGCCCGAAGCCTGCGGACGATCTCCCGTTCGTAGTCGGCTTTCGAAGGGTACTCTTTGGGGTTGAACGTAAAAGTCGGAATACCGTAACGGGCAGCCCGCTCGTTCACGAAAGCCCCCGGCTTGTCGCAGACCATGAGGGCGATGCGGGCCGCAATGCGCCCATCGGCACAAGCCGCAGCCAATGCTTCGAAGTTGGAGCCGTTTCCGCTGGCGAATACTGCGATCGTCTTCATCGCCCTATCGGATTTCCACGCCCGGACGATCCGTCGCCCGGCCGATCACCGAAGCTTTCTCGCCCTGTTTCTCCAAAATGGCAATCACTTCGGAAGCCTCATCCTGCGAAACCGCGATCACCATACCGATACCCATGTTGAAGATATTGAACATCTCGCGGTGAGCGATCTTGCCGTATTTCTCCAACAGGCGGAACACGGGCAGGATCTCCCACGTCCCCTCGTGAATCTCGATACCCTGGCCCTCGCTCAGGATGCGGGGAATATTCTCGTCGAAACCGCCGCCCGTGATATGACTGATGCCGTGCACGTTACAGGCTCGGATCACTTCGAGCACCTGTTTCACGTAAATTTTGGTCGGCGTCAGGAGCACCTCGCCCAACACACGGCCGTCCAATTCGGGATAAGCCTTGCGAAGATCCAGTCCTGCATCGGCAACCACCTTACGCACAAGGCTGAAACCGTTCGAATGGACACCGCTCGACGCGATACCCACCAACACGTCGCCCACACGCACCTTCGTACCGTCGATCAGGCGCGACTTCTCGACCACGCCGCACGTGAAGCCCGCAATATCGTACTCGCCGCCGGCATACATGCCCGGCATCTCGGCCGTTTCGCCGCCGATGAGTGCACAGCCGGCCTGACGGCAGCCTTCGGCCACACCCGCCACGATCGCTTCGATCTTCGCAGGCTCGTTGTGCCCCACGGCTACATAATCCAGGAAGAAGAGCGGCTCGGCCCCCTGCGCCAGCACGTCGTTCACGCACATAGCCACGGCGTCGATGCCGATCGTGTCGTGCTTATCCATCTCGAAAGCCAGCTTGAGCTTGGTTCCCACGCCGTCGGTACCGCTCACGAGCACCGGCTCCTTGACATTAAGCGCCGAGAGATCGAACATTCCGCCGAAGGCGCCGATGTTACCCATCACGCCCAACCGCGAGGTCGAAGCCACGTGTTTCTTGATGCGGCGCACCACTTCGTATCCGGCCTCGAGGTTCACACCGGCCTTTTCATAACTTTCCGCCATAACAATAGTTGGTTTTAGCTGTTTCCTGAATATTTCCACCCGATGTTTTCGAAATACGCATGCAGGACAGGTTCTTCCCTGACACCGCAGATCGAAAACGAAGCGGTTTGTTTAACATTTTTCTTTTTTGTTCGCCTCCTCGATCGTCCCGTAAAGCGACGTCGGATAATTGCCCGTGAAGCAGGCCATGCACAACTCGCAGCGATTGCCCGCCTTCAGCAAGGCATCGGGCGAGAGGTAAGCCAGCGAATCGGCTCCGATATACTCGCACGCCTCCGGAACCGACATGCGGGCGCACAGCAGCTCCTCGTACGTCGAAGTATCAACACCGTAAAAACAGGGATTCTTGAACGGAGGGCTGGCGATGCGGACATGAACTTCCGTGGCCCCCGCCTCACGCAACAGACGCACAATGCGCCGGGAGGTGGTACCGCGCACGATCGAATCGTCAATCAGCACCACACGCTGCCCCGAAACGATACCGCTCACCGACGAAAGTTTCATCCGCACGCCCTTCTCACGCATCGACTGCGACGGCTGGATGAAGGTGCGGCCGATGTATTTGTTCTTGATAAGTCCCATCTCGTAGGGAAGACCGCTCGCTTCGGCGTATCCCATGGCAGCGCTCAAACTCGAATCGGGCACTCCGACCACGATGTCCGCGTCTGCCGGCGCCTCCTTGTAGAGCAAGCGTCCCGACTCCTTGCGGAAGGCGTGCACGTTACGGCCCTCGATGTCGCTGTCCGGGCGGGCGAAATAGATATACTCCATCGCACACATCATATGGCGCTTGAACATCGAATAGTCGCTGCTGCGGATGCCGTGCCGATCGATCGTAACGATCTCGCCGGGCTCTACGTCACGCACGAATTCGGCACCCACCACCTCGAAAGCACAGGTTTCGCTGCTGACGACATAGCCGTCTCCCAACTTGCCGATCGAAAGGGGCCGCAGACCGTGTTTGTCACGGCAGGCATAGATGCGGTTAGCCGTCATCACCAGAAACGCGAACGCTCCTTCGAGCATATTGAGCGCCTCGATGATCGAATAGATACGGGGCCGGTTGTGGTTGCGTACCTCCTTTTTGATAAGATGGGCGAACACTTCGCTGTCCGAAGTGGACTGGAAAAGACTGCCCTTGTTCTCCAGGTAGTTGCGCAGCAGATCCGCATTGACGATATTCCCGTTGTGGGCCAATGCGAAATCACCCGTGTTATGATGGAACAGAAAAGGCTGTATATTCTCCGTCCCGCCGCCACCGGCCGTCGAATAACGGACATGACCGATGGCCATATCGCCCGCAAGGTTTGCCAGCTTGGCTTCGTTGAACACCTCCGTAACAAGTCCTTCGCCCCGAACACGCCGCATCGCCCCTTCCTTCGAAACGCTTACGATACCGCACCCTTCCTGCCCGCGATGTTGCAGGGAATGAAGGCCGTAGTAGGTCAGGTTAGCTGCGTCGGGCACTCCCACGACGCCGAAAACGCCGCACTCCTCGTGCAGCTCCCGGTCGCAGATCGGCTGCATTATGCTCTCTTTGTGCATCGGAACTTATTTGATTACTTTTTCCAGACGGGCCAGGATCTCCTCGTAAGCCTCGCGCACCTTACCCAAGTCACGACGGAAGCGATCCTTGTCGAGCTTCTCGTTGGTAGCCATATCCCACAGCCGGCAGGTATCGGGCGACACCTCGTCCGCCAGAACGATCTCGCCGTCCGACGTGCGGCCGAACTCGATCTTGAAGTCGATCAGGTTGATATTCATCTTGGCGAAAAGCTCCTTGAGCACCTCGTTGATCCGGGCGGTCATGGCATAAATCTGTTTCAACTCGTCATAGGTTACGACACCCAGCGCCACCGCATGATGATCGTTGATCAGCGGATCGCCCAGCTCGTCGTTCTTGTAACAGATGTCGAAAATCACGTTCGAAGGCTTCGTTCCCTCCTCGATACCCAGACGCTGGGCCATCGAGCCGGCGATGACGTTGCGGACGATCACCTCCAGCGGAATGATCCGCACACGGCGGCACAACTGGTCGCGGTCGTTCAGGGTCTTCACGTAGTGAGTCTTGATCCCCTGCTTGTTGAGATATTCGAAGATCAGGGTCGAGATCCGGTTGTTCAGCACGCCCTTGTTCTCGATCGTGGCCTTTTTGATGTTGTTGAACGCCGTCGCCGCATCCTTGTAGTGAATCAGGATCATATCCGGATCGTCCGTCAGGAAAACCTGTTTGGCCTTACCCTCGTAAAGCATTTCGCCTTGTTGCATAGTGGTTGGTATTTTATAATTGTTATTTTGTTTTCCGGAAATAGTTCACCGCATTCGTGAAGATGTCCTGCACCTTCTCTCCGGCGATGTTCTTAAAGAGGTTCTCCCCGTAACGCTCCGTATGGCCCATCTTACCGAGTATCTGCCCGTCGCGGCTCACGATACCCTCGATCGCATAATACGATCCGTTGGGATTGTACGGGGCTTCGGCCGTCACGCGGCCTTCGGCATCGACATACTGGAACGCCACCTGCCCGTTCTCGAACAGCTCGCGGGCCAGAGGCTCGTTCACGACGAACTTGCCCTCGCCGTGGCTCACGGCGATCGAATGGATATCGCCCACCGAGAAACTCGACAGCCACGGGGAGTTGGTCGTCGCCACGCGGGTCGAAACAATCTGCGACACATGACGGTTGATGTCGTTGCGGAAGAGCGTCGGCGACTCTTTGGTCACCAGGCCCAGCCGTCCGTAGGGCAGCAGGCCCGACTTGACCAGCGCCTGGAAGCCGTTGCAGATGCCCAGAATCAGGCCGCCCCGGTCGAGCAGACGATGTATTTCCTCCGAAATATCCTTGTTGTTCAGCACATTGGCAATGAATTTACCGCTGCCGTCCGGCTCGTCGCCCGCCGAGAAGCCGCCGCAGAGCACGAAGATATGGCACGCAGCGATCGCCTCCTTCATCCGGCGGATCGAGTCGAAAATAGCCTCCGCCGTCAGGTTGCAGAACACCTCGCTGCGCACTTCGGCACCCGCCCGGCGGAAGGCCTTCGCGGTGTCGTAGTCGCAGTTGCTGCCCGGGAATACGGGGATGAAAACCACCGGACGCTCGACCGCCTCGCCCGGATAGGTGAAGCTGCGGAGAGCCGGCATCGCCTCCATGACCGGCGCATGGTTGATTCCCTTATCGGGATAAACCGTCGCAAAGCGTTCGGTATTGGCCCGGTAAAGCTCTTCGAGCGGCATTTTTTCGCCGTTGATCGTGAGCGATTCCTCCGCCTCGGTATGTCCCAGCAACTCGGCGGCCGGGAAATCGAGCGGCTCGGTGCTCTCCACCACGATCGAACCGTAAGAGTTGTCGAACAACGTCGCTTCATCCACCTCGACATCGGCACCGATGCCGTTGCCGAAAGACATCTTGGCCAGCGCTTCCGCCACACCGCCGAAGCCGACGGCATAGCCCGAAACGATCTTGCCGGACTCGATAGCCGAACTTACGAAATCGAAATTCCGCTTCAACGCCCCGGTATCGGGCATATGGTTTTCGAGCGGGGTATGACGCACTAGGTAAATCGAATGGCCCGCCTTCTTGAAATCGGTCGAGATGACGCGTCCGGCATCGACAGTCGTAATACCGAAGGCCATCAGCATAGGCGGGACGTTGATCTGCTCGAAGGTACCGCTCATCGAGTCCTTGCCGCCGATCGAGGGCAGTCCCAGCTCGACCTGCATCTTCAGGGCACCGAGCAGCGCCCCGAGCGGCTTGCCCCACGTACGGGGCGACTTGGTCATGCGCTCGAAATACTCCTGATAGGAATAGCGCATCTTATCGTAGCGGGCACCCGCCGCCACGACTTTGGCCGCAGCGTCCACGACGGCATAGGCCGCACCGTGGTAGGGACTCCACGACGCCAGGAAAGGGTTGTAGCCGAAGGCCATAATGCTGGCCGTATCGGTATATCCGTCCGTCGGCAACTTCTGCACCGACACTTGTGTTTCCGAACGTTGCGTACGACCGCCGAAAGGCAGCAGCACGGTCGAAGCGCCGATCGTAGAATCGAACATCTCGATCAGCCCCTTCTGCGAGAGGACATTGTCGTCCGCCAGGTTCGCAAGCATCTTTTCGCGCAGCGTACCGCCCTTCACCTCGCGGCGGAAAGGATCGCGTTCCTCGACCGCACCGATCGCGGCCTGGGCATAGTGCTTGGCCCCTGCGCTGTCGATGAACTCGCGCGAAAGATCGACCACTAATTTGCCCTTGTTGTACATCCGCATACGGCGCGAGTCCGTCACGTCCGCCACATGGGTCACTTCGATATTCTCCTCGGCGCAGTAGCGCTTGAACTCCTCTTCGGCACTCGCTTCGATCACAACGGCCATACGCTCCTGCGACTCGCTGATCGCCAGCTCCGTCGCATTCAGACCGCTGTACTTGGTCGGCACGCGATCGAGGTAAATATCCAGGCCGTCGGTCAGCTCGCCGATGGCTACGCTCACACCGCCCGCACCGAAGTCGTTCGACTTCTTGATCAGGCGCGTCACTTCCGGACGGCGGAACAACCGCTCCAGCTTGCGCTCTTCGGGGGCGTTGCCCTTCTGCACCTCACTGCCGCACATTTCGAGCGACTTGTCGGTATGCTCTTTCGACGAACCCGTCGCACCGCCGACACCGTCGCGGCCCGTGCGGCCGCCGAGCAGCAGGACCACATCGCCCGGCACGGGGGACTCCCGGCGCACGTTTTCGGCTTTCACGGCACCGACCACGGCACCGACCTCCAGGCGTTTGGCCACATAGTCGGGATGATACACCTCGCGGACGTGGGTCGTGGCCAGTCCGATCTGATTGCCGTAGCTCGAATAACCGGCAGCGGCCTTGAGGCTGATGACGCGCTGGGGCAATTTGCCGGGCAGCGTTTCGCTTACGGGTTGATAGATATTTCCCGCACCCGTCACACGCATCGCCTGATAGACGTAGCTGCGACCCGACAACGGATCGCGGATGGCACCGCCCAGGCAGGTCGAAGCTCCGCCGAAAGGTTCGATCTCGGTCGGGTGGTTATGGGTTTCGTTCTTGAATTGCAGGAGCCATTTCTCGGTCCGGTCATCGACGTCCACATCGACGAAAACGCTGCATGCGTTGTTCTCCTCGCTCACCTCCAGGTCGTCGAGCAGTCCCTTGCTGCGCAGGTAACGGGCACCGATCGTCGCCAGGTCCATCAGGCAGATGCTCTTGCCCTCGCGCCCCAGTTCGCGGCGGATTTTCAGGTAAAGCGCCAGCGTGCCTTCGATCTCGTCTTTCACGAACGACTCCTCGACCGTAATGTTCTCCAGCTCGGTCGTGAAGGTCGTATGACGGCAATGGTCGCTCCAGTACGTATCGAGAATCCGCAGCTCGGTTTCGAACGGATCGCGACCCTCTCTCCGGAAATATTCGACCACTTCGCGCAGGTCGTCGGCATTCATCGCCAGACCGTTCTTCTTGCAGTAGGCATCGAGTTCCGCATCTTCCATCTCCCGGAACCCGTCCAATACCGGCACCGGTTTCACGGGGGCGCTTTCCAAATCGTCCAGGACCCGCAAATCCTTCTCGCGCGACTCCACGGCATTGATATAATAGCGACGAATACGCTCCATCGTCTCCTTGGGAAGTTTCGAAGGGAAGATCAGCAGCTTCGAACTCTTGATCTTCACCTCGGCCGAAGGATCGATCAACCGCACGCAGTCCACGGCCGAAGCCGCTCGCTGGTCGAACTGTCCGGGCAGGCACTCCACAGCCAGAAAGCTGTTGCCGCCCAGATCGCACGAATCCGTCACGGCATCGGTAACCACCTCGCCGAAGACCCTGTAACGGCTCTTCTCCAGCAATTCGTCCGAAAAACCGAACAGGTCGTACACGTTCAGCAGCCGCAGGCCGTCGAGCGAAAGATTCAGGTTGGCATTCAGGTCGCGGAGCAGGCTCTCGGCCTCGACCCGGAATTCGGGGTATTTCTCAACGAAAATACGGTAACTCTTCATTATCTTATTTTTGACTTTATTTCACAAATCTGTCGGCCCACTTGGCGGCATACTCCTCGCCGGTCACACCGACGAAAGTCACGTGTCCCATCTTGCGCTTGGGCTTGGAAACGGTCTTGCCGTAAATATGGACATACACACCGGGGCGATTCTCCCGGGCAAGCGCCTCGGCCCGCTCCAGATCCTGTCCCAGGATGTTTTTCATCACGGTAGGGGCCTTCAGCTGCGGCTCTTCGAGGGGCATATCGAGCAGGTAACGGCACAGCTCCCGGAACTGATTGGTCGTCGAACCCTCGATGGTCCAGTGTCCGCTGTTGTGCGGGCGCGGCGCCATTTCGTTGAAATAGACCTCGTCTCCCTTCACGAAATATTCGATAGCCAGAATCCCCCGGTAACCGCAGTCGCGCATGAAACGCTTGCTCTGGGACACCATCCGCTCCCGCACCTGGTCCGGCATCTCCGCCGGCACGATGCACAGATCCAGAATACCGTCCTTGTGGATATTCCGCCCTACCGGGAAGCAGATCACGCGCTCTCCGTCCGACACCAGCACCACGCTGGCCTCGAAATCGAACGGGACGAACTCCTCCAGAATGCAGGGCACCGCGAGCAGTTCGCGGGCTTTCGCAAGGTCGGCCTCGCCGCGAAGCACCGCCTGACCGTGTCCGTCGTAGCCCAGCGTACGGGTCTTGAGCACGCACGGATAACCGATTCGCGCAATGGCCCGATGCAGCGACTCCTCGTCATCGACAGCCATGAAAGCGGGCGTCTTCAATCCATGATCGCAGGCATTGCTCTTCTCCCGCAGGCGATCCTGCGAGTCGAACAGAGGCCTGAACCCTTGTTTGATATTGTATTTTTGCTCGAGAGCCACCAGCAGATCGCCCGGCACGTTCTCGAACTCGTAGGTCACCACGTCGCTGCGGCGGCAAAGCTCTTCGAGCGCCGCCGGATCGTCGAACCGGCCCACGATCCGCTCGTCGCTGATCTTAAACGCCGGAGCATCCTCCGCCGGATCGAGGCAGATCGTCCGCGCACCCAGCAGATGCGCCTGCTCGATGATCATCAGCCCCAACTGGCCGCCACCGATAATTCCGATCGTCTTCACCGCACTCATCGGTCTAAAGTTCCGCTTTAAGTACATCCTCAGTCTGTTTCGCACGGAACATCTCCAGACGGGCTGCCAGCGCCTCGTCCTTCAACGCCAGGATCGACACGGCGATCAGGGCCGCATTCTTCGCCCCGTTGATCGCTACGGTCGCAACCGGCACGCCGCCGGGCATCTGCACGATCGAAAGCAAGGAATCCAGCCCGTTCAGGGCTCGAGATTTGACCGGCACACCGATCACCGGAAGTGCGGTCATACTGGCCACCATGCCGGGCAGGTGCGCAGCGCCTCCGGCTCCGGCGATGATTACCTCCAGTCCGCGCGACTTGGCCGTTTTGGCATACTCCACCAGCAGGTCGGGGGTGCGGTGGGCGCTCACCACCCGCTTCTCGAACTCCACACCGAATTGCGCGAGCGTCGCCGCAGCGTCGGACATAACGTCCCAGTCGCTGGTCGAACCCATGATTACTCCAACTTTCATAGTAAGAAACGTACTAAATCAACCAAAAAAGAGCCGCTACGACAGAATTCGTCATAGCGGCAAGATTATATTGCTGCGGGAAGCCGATTCGTGCCCTCCTGCATAGTTCCGTCGATAAAATCCGATGCAGGAACGACACTGCACGCTCCGACCGCACATCGAGCCGACAGCATCTGCTGTCGCTTTCGCCGGGTATGGTGCATCTGAATCCTTTCCATCGTTTCGGAAGCCGTAGCCGCCGACGGACCTGCGGCCCATCGTCTTTTACTTGCACAAAAGTACGAATAATTTCAACGACAACCTAACAATCCCGACAGTTTTATTTCGACATTGTATCGACAAAATCCGCTACCGGATTTTCGCCTCGCAATAAGCGCAACGGCAGGTGTCTCCCGCTTTGACGAAAAGCGGATCGACATCCTCCGTAGCCGAAATACACCGGGAGTTGGGACATTTCATACTCCGGTCTATGAACATCCCCTCGGCCAGGTCGGGGACTGCGGCGAGCTTCTCGCCTTCGGCCCACTTCAACAATGTATAGATCAAGGCCATACGCACGAATTTGCCGTTCTCGACCTGCCGGAAATAGGCTACCCGGGGATCGTTGTCCACCGCACGCGTGATTTCGTTCACGCGGGGCAGCGGATGCAGCACGATCATATCCGGCTTGGCCGTGCGGAGTTTCGACGGATCCAGCACGAAGCTGTCCTTCACGCGGTTGAACTCCTCCTCGTCGAGGAAACGCTCCTTCTGCACGCGGGTCATATAGAGAATGTCCAACTCGGGCATCACCTCCTCCATCGTCGATACCTCGCGGAATTCCACCCCTTCGGTCTGGGTTTCGATCTCATGAAGCATATACTCGGGCAGCCGCAGCTCGTCGGGGGCGATCAGCACCACCCGAATCCCTTCGTAGCGCGACATCGCCTTGATAAGCGAATGCACCGTGCGGCCGAATTTCAGATCGCCGCAGAAGCCGATCGTCAGGTGATCCAGCCGCCCCTTCTCGCGCTTGATCGTCAGCAGGTCGGTAAGTGTCTGCGTCGGATGGCTGTGGCTGCCGTCCCCGGCATTGATGACCGGGATACCGGCATACTGCGAACCGACCAGCGGCGCCCCCTCCTTGAAATGGCGCATGGCGATGATGTCGGCGAAGCAACGAATCACCCGTACCGTATCGGCGACCGTTTCGCCCTTCGACACCGACGACGAAGCGGCGTCCGAAAAGCCGATGACGCTGCCGCCGAGCTCCAGCATGGCCGAAGTGAAACTCAGCCGCGTGCGGGTCGAAGGCTCGTAGAAGAGCGTCGCAAGTTTTTTGCCCTTGCAGACTTCGCTGTATTTGGCCCGGTTGGCGATGATGTCCTCCGCCAAGGCGATGATCTGCCCGATCTCGGCGACCGACAGATCCGTAGGGTCGATTAAATGGCGCATAGCGGTTTATTTATTGATCCAGCTTTCGTCCGAAGGATTGTCGCGGAAGGCGATCAGGCGCTGCCGATCCTCCGGCTTGATATACCCCTCCTCGGCCGCCACTTCGACCAGCGCGTCGAGATTCGAAAGGCTATGGTTGATTACGTCGGCTGCGGCAAGCCGATCCAGTCCTTTCTTCATGCCGTACGTAAAGATGCTCACTACGCCCAGCACCTCGGCACCGGCCGCACGCAACACCTCGACCACTTCGATGCACGATCCCGCCGTCGAAATCAAGTCTTCGATTACCACGACTTTCTGGCCCTTTTCGAGTTTGCCCTCGATCTGGTTTCCCCGACCGTGATCCTTCGAGCCGCTGCGGACATATCCCATCGGCAGGTCGAGGATCGTCGCGGCGATGGCCGCATGAGCGATGCCTGCCGTCGATGTTCCCATCAGCACCTCGCACGCGGGGAATTTCGCCTTCACCGTTTCCGCAATCGCGGCCTCGACCTTCTTCCGCACCTCGGGGGCGGTCAGAATCAACCGGTTGTCGCAATAAATCGGGCTTTTGATACCGCTCGCCCAGGTAAACGGCTGCTCGGGGCGCAGGAATACCGCACCGATCGAGAGCAGGCCTTTGGCAATTTCTCTTTCCATAACTATTTCTACATTCTTTAGATTGTCATTCCTTTTTCCGCAAAAACGGCTTTCCGCCTATCGCTCGTCGAGGGCCATACGGAGTACGGCCTCCACCTCGTCGGGCATAATACCGCCCTCGTGCACTTTCTTGTCCCCGACGTAAAATGTCGGTACGTAATAGTAGTCGTAACGGTCGGCCACTTCGGGTTCGGCCAGTTCGTCGATCATCCTGATTTCGATGCGGCTGTACGGTTCCTGCCGCTGCAGTTCCTCCAGATAACCCAGCGCCTTCTTGCAGAAGGGGCACCGGGGCTGATAGAAAAGTGTAACCGGTTTCATAACTTTCTTGATTTAGAGTAAAACTTATTTCTTGCCTGTCGCGGCAATCGGCCTCTTCGGTCGCCGCAATTCGGCGCGCATTCCGTTCGCACGATCCGGCAACACCCGTGCCGACCGAAGTTCCGCGAACTCCACGCTCCCAAACCCATTTTAGACAACTGCCGCACGACACGAATCCCGTCCGTATCGCTCGATCCGGGCCGCAAAGCAGCCCTTCCTTCCGTACCGCCCGAAATACTCCCTACCGTCGCACACTCTATTTCACGAACTCCTCCACGCACCGGCGATAGGCCGCCACGGGATCGGCTGCCGCCGTGATGGGACGCCCAACCACGATATAGTCCGAGCCGATTTCCCGCGCACGCGCCGGAGTCGTGACCCGCACCTGATCGGCCACCTCTCCGTCCGCAAAACGCACGCCGGGCGTAACGGTCAGGAACTCCTTTCCGCAGGCCGCCTTCACCATACCGGCCTCCAGCGGCGAGCAGACCACGCCGTCCAGTCCCGCTTCGCGGGTATTCTGCGCATACTTGACGATCGTATCGTTGATCGAAGCCGAAATGAGCAGCTCGCGCTGCATACGCTCCTCCGAAGTCGAAGTAAGCTGCGTCACGGCGATCAGTAACGGGCGCGTGCCGTCGGGACGGGTCAGCCCTTCGACCGCCGCACGCATCATCTCGATCGTGCCGGCCGCATGCACGTTGCACATGTCCACGTCGAGGCGCGAAAGCACGGCCATCGCCTTCTTGACCGTATTGGGAATGTCGTGCAGTTTCAGATCAAGGAAAATCCGGTGCCCCCGGCGCTTGATCTCACGCACGATTTCGGGCCCTTCGGCATAGAAAAGCTCCATGCCGATCTTCAGGAAAGGTTTGCGGGCCTCGTTCTTAAACAGATCGAGGAACCGGAAAGTCTCTTCGGCGCTGCTGAAATCGCAGGCGATGATTACGTCTCTGTTGGTCATATCTCTTATTTATAATTTTCACAAAATTACTTCACGATGCCGATAATATCGGACAGCCGTTCGATCCCCAGCCGCTCCATTTCACAGGGCAGTGCCTCGACGATCTCCTTGCAGGCATAAGGGTTCCGCAGGTTGGCGGCCCCCACCTGCACGGCCGTCGCCCCGGCCATCATCATTTCGATAACGTCGTGGGCCGTCTCCACGCCGCCGCACCCCATCACCGGAATCCGGCAGGCCCGGGCTACCTGATAAACCATCCGCACGGCCACAGGGAAGATCGCCGCACCGGAAAATCCGCCCATTACGTTGGCGATGATCGGCTTGCGGCATTTCACGTCGATCCGCATGCCCAGCATCGTATTGATCAGGCAGATGCCGTCGGCACCGGCCTCCTCGCACGCCCGGGCGATCGCCACGATGTCCGTCACGTTAGGACTGAGTTTGATATAGACCGGTTTGGTGGTCACGGCTTTCACGGCACGCGTCACCTCGGCCGCCGCTTCGGGCGACGTGCCGAAGCTCATGCCGCCGTGCCGCACGTTGGGACAGCTTACATTGACCTCGATCAAACCGACCTGTTCCTCCTTGTCGATCCGCTCGCAGCAATAGGCATACTCCTCGACCGAAAAGCCGCTGATATTGGCGATCACCGGCTTGCGGAAGAATGTCTTCAGCCGGGGCAGCTCTTCGCCGATCACCGCATCGATGCCAGGATTCTGCAACCCGACGGCATTTATCATCCCCGCCGTACACTCGGCGATGCGGGGCGTGGGGTTGCCGAAGCGAGCCTCGCGCGTCGTCCCCTTGAAGGAGAAAGACCCGAGAATGTTGATGTCGTAAAAATCCTTGTACTCGTTGCCGTAGCCGAACGTACCGCTGGCCGGCACGACCGGATTATCCAGCCGAAGGCCGCTCAGCGTCACCGACGTATCGAAGTTTTTCTTGGATTCGTTTACCATATAATCTCCTCCTTTTTCAACACCGGCCCCTCCTTACAGATACGTTTGGCCCCGTTTTTCGTCTGACAGGAACAACCCATGCAGCCGCCGAAGCCGCAGCCCATGCGCTCCTCGAAACTCAATTCGCCCGGGATGTCGCCCGTCGCATCGCTCAATGCACGCAGCATCGGCAGCGGGCCGCAGGCGTAAAAATAATCAAAATCCGGCTTCTTTTCAGCGATCGCCGTCGTTACGAAACCCTTTGTCCCGTGCGTGCCGTCCGCTGTCGTTACGAAGACCTCCGCACTGAGCGCCCGAAACTCCTCCTCGTAGAAAACCTCCGAAGCGGTATTGAATCCCAACACCACAGTCACTTTTCTACCCTTGTCAATCAGTTTTTTGGCCAGGTTGTAGAGGGGCGGAACGCCCACTCCGCCTCCGACCAACAGAGGCCTGCGGCACTCCGCATCCGGATCGAAGCCGTTCCCCAGGCCGGTCAGCAGGTCGAGCTTGACGCCCGCCTTCATTTCACTCAACCGGGCCGTGCCTTCGCCGACGACCTTATAGATCAGTGTCAGCGTCCGCTCGTCGTAGTCGCACACCGAAATCGGACGGCGCAGGTAGAGCCCTTCGACCTCGATATTGACGAACTGCCCGGGACGGGTCAGGTATTGCGTATCCCCCTCGAGCGTCATCCGCCAGACGGAGGGCGTCAGCGGTTCGTTGGCCGTAACAGTATATATGCCTTTTTTATACATTTTTCTTTTCCAAACTATGTGCTTCGCTTTCGTCTCAATTTCAAAGGAGCCGGTTTCGCGCCGACCGAAGCAGGACACGGCAAGAGCATACTCGCTGGTATGGGACTGTCGCGGACTGCGAGAAGGTGCGAAAGGTGCCCTCTGAACGAAACTCGCTTTTGATTTCAGGCCGACAAATGCGGTGCATCGTGACTTTGAAGCGGATGGGGAACACTATCCGTCTTTTCCATTCGGATCAAAGAGGGATGTGACGCAGTTGCCGCATGAAATCGAAAACTATTCGGCATCAATGGTCGAAACACCCAGGGTTATCTCCTCCAATACATCCAGCAGGACCTTTACCGTTTCGAGCGCCGTGAAGATCGTCACGTTGTTCTCGACGGCCGTGCGGCGAATCTCGTAACCATCCAGCCGGGTGTTGTGCTGGTTGATGTCGATCGTATTGATGACATAGCTCACATGGCCCTGGCGCAGCGAGTCGATGATCTCCGTACTGCCTTCGCTCAACTTGCGGCGCGTACGGGTGCGAATACCATGCTGACGCAGGAATTCCGCCGTGCCCTTCGTCGCCTCGATATTGAAACCCAGGTCATAAAAGCGCCGTACCAGCGGCAGCGCATCCTGCTTGTCCTTGTCGGCGATCGTGAGGAAGATCGTACCGTAGTTGGCGACGGTCATACCCGACGACTGGAGCGCCTTGTAGAGCGCCCGGGTGAGCTTGTTGTCGTATCCGATCGCCTCGCCCGTGGATTTCATCTCGGGCGAGAGGTAGGACTCCATGCCCCGGATCTTGGCGAACGAGAAGGCCGGGGCCTTGACGAACCAGCGGGAGCGCTCCCTGCCATATACTTCGGTAATGCCCTGCTCCCGAAGCGAATGACCCAGGATGACCCGTGTGGCGATGTCAGCCATCGGGACACCCGTCGCTTTCGAAAGGAACGGCACGGTGCGCGACGAACGGGGATTCACCTCGATCACATATACGTCCTCTTCCCCGTCGAGGATAAATTGGATATTATACAGACCGACGATACCGATCCGGCGGCCCAGCCGCACGGTATAATCGATGATCTTGTCCTTGGCTTTCTGGCTCACGCTGAAGGTCGGATAGACGCTGATCGAGTCGCCGGAGTGGATGCCCGTCTTCTCGACGTGCTCCATGATACCGGGAATGAAGACATCCTTGCCATCACAGATGGCGTCCACCTCCAGTTCGCGGCCCATAATATAACGATCGACCAGCACAGGGCTGTCCTCATTGACTTCGACCGCCGTCTGGAGATAGTGGCGCAAACGCTCCTCGTTCGAAACGATCTGCATGGCCCGGCCGCCCAGCACGTAGCTCGGGCGCACCAGCACCGGGTAGCCGATCCGTTCGGCGGCTCGCACACCGGCTTCGATATCGGTCACGGCCTCGGCCTCAGGCTGGGGTATTCCCAACTCCTCCATGATCTTCTCGAAACAACCCCGGTCTTCGGCATTCCGTATCGCCTCGACACCCGTACCGATGATCGGCACACCCAGTTCGTGCAGCGGCTCAGCGAGGTTGATCGCCGTCTGGCCGCCGAGCGACACGACGATCCCTTTCGGTTTTTCGAGCGTAATAACGTTCATCACGTCCTCTACGGTCAGCGGCTCGAAATAGAGCTTGTCGCTGGTGGTATAGTCCGTCGAAACGGTTTCGGGATTGTTATTGATGATGATCGCCTCGTACCCGGCGGCGCGGATCGACCAGATGGCATGCACGGTCGAATAGTCGAACTCGATGCCCTGCCCGATGCGGATCGGTCCCGACCCGAGCACCACGATCTTCTCGCGTTCGCTCACGATCGACTCGTTCTCCTGCTCGTAAGTGGAATAGAAATACGGCACATAGGAGGAGAACTCGCTCGCGCAGGTATCGATCATCTTATAAACCGGGAAAATATTGTGCTCGCGCCGCAGCAGGAACATCTCCTTCTGGCTCATGCCCCACAACTGACCGATGAACTTGTCGCTAAAACCCATGCGTTTGGCGTCGCGCAACGTTTCGATGTCGCGGGGATTGGCCGCTACGACCTTTTCGAACTCGACGATGTTCTTAAACTTCTCGAGGAAGAACATGTCGATTTTGGTGCTGTTGTAGATCAGCGCCAGCTCGACGCCCCGGCGGATCAGCTCGGCGATGGCGTAAAGACGGTCGTCCGTTCCCTCCTTGATATAGGAGAGCATCCGATCGACCGTCCAGTCGTCGAATTTCTTATGGTAGATATGGCAGACCCCCGTTTCGAGCGAGCGCACCGCCTTCAGGAGGCTCTCCTCCATCGTGCGGCCCACGGACATCACCTCGCCCGTCGCCTTCATCTGGGTTCCGAGCTGGTTCGAAGCGTCGCTGAACTTGTCGAACGGGAAGCGGGCGATCTTGGTAACCACATAGTCGAGAGCCGGTTCGAAGCTGGCCGGCGTATTGGCGATGCGGATCTCGTCGAGCGTAAGGCCCACGGCGATCTTGGCGCTGACGCGGGCGATCGGATAGCCGCTGGCCTTCGACGCCAGAGCCGACGACCGCGACACGCGGGGATTGACCTCGATCAGGTAGTAGTTGAACGAGAGGGGATCGAGCGCGAACTGCACGTTGCAGCCGCCTTCGATCTTCAGGGCACGGATCAGCCGCAGGGCGCTGTCGCGCAGCAACTGATACTCCTTGTTGGTCAGCGTCTGGCTCGGAGCCACCACGATCGAGTCGCCCGTATGGACGCCGACCGGATCGATGTTTTCCATATTGCAGATCGCAATGGCCGTATCGTTGTGGTCGCGGATCACCTCGTATTCGATCTCCTTATACCCCTTGATGCTCTTCTCGATCAGCACCTGATGCACCGGGGAGAGGGAAAGCGCATTGCGCATCATCTCGCGCAACTGCGTCTCGTCGTCGGCGAAGCCGCCGCCCGTACCGCCCAGCGTAAAGGCCGGACGCAACACGACGGGGTAACCGATCCGCTTCGCCGCCTCGACCGCCTCGTCGATATTGTTAGCAATCAGCGACGGCAGCACCGGCTCGCCCAGCGACTGACAAAGCTCCTTGAAGAGTTCGCGGTCCTCGGCCTGCTCGATGCTCTGGAACGAAGTACCCAGAATCTCCACCTGACACTCCTGAAGCACGCCTTTCTTGGCGAGCTGCACGGCCAGATTCAGGCCCGTCTGCCCGCCCAGTCCCGGCACGATGGCATCGGGACGCTCGTAACGGACGATCTTGGCCACGTACTCGAGCGTCAGCGGCTCCATATAGACTTTATCGGCAATCTGCACGTCGGTCTGGATCGTCGCCGGATTGGAATTGACCAACACGACCTCGTACCCCTCTTCCTTGAGGGCCAGACAAGCCTGCGTACCCGCGTAGTCGAACTCCGCAGCCTGGCCGATCACGATCGGGCCGGAGCCGATCACCATCACTTTCTTGATATCCGTTCTCTTAGGCATTTTGACTCTCCTCCATCATTTTGATAAACTTATCGAACAAATAGGTGCTGTCCTGCGGACCGGGCGCACTCTCCGGATGATACTGGACGCTGAAAATCCGATCGGCGCGGCATTCGACGCCTTCGGCGGTATCGTCCAGCAGATTCAGGTGCGTAAGGGTCAGTCCGGTGCCCTTCAGCGACTCCGTATCGACCGCAAAGCTGTGGTTCTGGCTCGTGATCTCGACCTTGCCCGTTTCGAGGTTCTTCACGGGGTGGTTACCGCCGCGATGTCCGAATTTCATCTTGAAGGTGCGGGCTCCGTAAGCCAGCGAAATCACCTGGTGTCCCAGGCAGATACCGAAGATCGGCAGGCGCCCCCGAAGCGTGCGGACCATCTCGATGACCGGCTGCACGTCGGTCGGATCGCCGGGACCGTTCGAGAGGAAAAGTCCGTCGGGACGGAAAGCCATCACCTCCTCGGCCGTAATATCGTAGGGCACTACCGTCACGTTGCAACCCTTCTCGTTGAGCTTGCGGATGATGTTGTGCTTGATGCCGCAATCGACCGCCACCACGTCGAAACGATGATTGGCCGTGCGGGAGAACCAACGCTTGCGGCAGCTCACGCGCTCGACCATGTCGCGGCGCACGGGCGCCTCCTTCAGGCGGCGCAGGGCCTCCTCCTGCGGCATCGACGCATCGACGACGATCACCCGCTGGGTACCCTCGTCACGAATAATGCGCGTCAGCATACGGGTATCGATCCCCCAGACGCAGGGTATGCCGTACTCCTCGCATACTTCGCCAAGGGTCTTGGTATAGCGGAAATTACTCGGCAGGTCGTTGTATTCGCGCACGATCATACCGCCGATAGTCGGATACTTGGTTTCGTAATCCTCGTCCGTAATGCCGTAGTTGCCGATCAGCGGATAGGTCATCACGACCATCTGGTCGGTATAGGAGGGATCGGAGAGAATCTCCTGGTAGCCGACCATCGAGGTATTGAACACGATCTCGCCCGTCGCCTCCCGGTCCGCGCCGAAACCGTAGCCGTAGAACTCGCGGCCCGACTCAAGCACGATTTTTTTGGTGAATGGTTTCATATTCGGTTATTTCGTAATTTGTCTTCGTTCATTTTTCAATTTCCGGCCCTGTTTCCCGCATCCGGCAGAATCCGCGACGACCGCAGTCACCGCCCGTCGAAAAACGGAATCGCATTTCGTATTCCGATCCGGGACAATCCGCGCACATCGCTCCCGCCCCGTCTATCGGAAACGCTCCGTCGCGTATGCCGTACGTCCTCCGACCAGCGTCCAGAGCGTACGGCCCGCAACCCGCCAGCCGGCAAAAGGCGTAGCGCGGCCTTTCGACAGGAAGGTTTCGGGATCGATCTCGTACTCCGCATCGAGGTCGAACACCGTTAAATCAGCCGGTTCGCCCGCCTGCAAGCCTCCGCCGAGGCCGAAAATCCGGCGCGGAGCCATCGACATCCGCTCGACGAGCTGCTCCAGCGTAAGCAGCCCCGGCTTCACCAAATAGGTATAGAGCAGCGGGAAAGCACACTCCAACCCCACGATACCCATCGCGCTGCCGGCCAATCCGCGCGATTTCTGTTCGGCGGTGTGAGGCGCATGATCCGTGGCGATCACCTCGATCGTCCCGTCGGCGACGGCCTGCCGCAGGGCTTCGCGGTCTTCACGTCCCCGCAGCGGCGGATTCATCTTGAAACGACCGTCCTCCTGCAAATCCTCGTCGCAGAGCAGCAGGTAGTGCGGAGCCGTTTCGCCGCTGACTTTCAACCCGGCGGCCTTCGCCCGGCGAATCAGCTCGACGCTCTCCTTGGTCGAAACGTGGCAGACATGATACTGACATCCGGTTTCGGCTGCCAATTTTATATCGCGCTCCACCTGCCGCCACTCGCTCTCGGAGCAAATACCCTTGTGCCCGTGCTCGCGGCAATAAACACCGTCGTGGATATACCCTCCTTTCAGCAATTCATCGACTTCGCAATGGGCCACGATCGGCTTGCCGACCGCTGCGGCGCGACGCATGGCTTCGGCCATCAGCTCCTCCCCCTGCACCCCCCGTCCGTCGTCCGAGAAGCCCACGACCTCTCCGGCCAGAGCCCCGAAATCGACCAGCTCCCCGCGTCCCTTCTGTCCCCGCGTAATGGAACCGTAAGGCAGCACCCGAACGACCGCATCGCGGCGGATCAGAGCCAGCTCCGCTTCCAGATGCTCCGGCGAATCGGGAGCCGGATTGAGATTCGGCATCGGACAAACGGTGGTATAACCTCCGTGCGCGGCGGCAGCCGTACCCGTCGCAATGGTCTCTTTCTCCGAAAAACCCGGTTCGCGCAGGTGGACATGCACATCGACCAATCCCGGCAATACATGACAACCCGTCAAATCGACTGCCCGGTCGTCCGCCTCAAGCGCGACCCGACCGCCTATGGCAACGATTTTACCGTCTTCGATCGCCAGATCGCCCGTTTCGAACCTTCCGTCCCGATAGAACTTCGCACCTTTGAGAATCGTCTTCATTTTGCTGTACCGTTTCGCACCTCGCCGCAGCGGGTGCACAAAAAAATAGGGCAACTTGGACAGCTACCCTAATAACTTGGAAAAATTATAATAAAAATTGGAAATATTTTCCGAATGATTACCCCGGAAATGACGGCGCCGTACGTACTGGGCCTCCTGAAATGCGTTCGGTATGAAACTAAACATTGGCTTGATCGGGTTCCGGTGTTATCAGGGGCAAAGGTAAGCATAATTTACGGTTTCGGCAAGACAACCCGGCCAAAAAATTTCGCCGGCATCCTGCAACGACAGAACGATACGCCCCGGCAGAAGTTTCGGTCCGCGCTCCGACGCCCGTCCACCCGACCGGACGGCCATCGAGCGTTCCTCCGGAAACCTCCGCCCCATCCCCCGCCGGAAAAAGCACGGCCTTATCGAAGAGCGGGGAGGGGCGTTCAACGCTCCTCCCCGCTCTTTCCGGCCGATCTGAATCAATACCGGTTGCGCCCGTAACTGCCGCCCTGATTGGAGCCGTAACCACCCCGGTCGCTGCGCTCGGTCTTCGGACGGGCCTCATTGACGTTGATAGCCCGCTCGTCGAGCTCGAAACCGTTCAACGCGTTAATCGCGTTCCGTGCGGCCGACTCGTCCGGCATTTCGACGAAACCGAAGCCGCGCGAGCGGCCGGTTTCGCGGTCGGTGATGATGTTGGCGGAAGATACTTCTCCGTACTCCCCGAATAAAGTCTGCAAACTCTCGCCCCGGGTGCGGAAGTTCAAATTCGATACGTAAATGTTCATTTTTTTCTATTTTGACTGTGGATAAATGTTTATTGCGCAAATGCGATTTTCACCGCATTCATACCGCGTGTACCCCGCATGAGTTCGAAAAGGACGATCCGCCCCTCGCCGATCCCTTCGGGAGCCGAAGATATATGGAAAAAATATTTTTCCGTCGAAGCCAGGTCCTTGATAAACCCGTACCCCTTCTCGGTATTGAAATACTCGACACGCCCTTTCAGCGGTTCGGCCGCAATATCTTCCTTTTTAGGCGTGGCTATCACGATATCCTCGAGCTGGATCTCGACTTTCGGCCGCAGCTGGGGCGGAGTGTCGGTAATATTCCCGTTCTCGTCCACATAGGCGATCATATCGTCGAGCGAAGAGCTTCCTCCGGCCTGACGTTCTTCCCTGCGTTTCTGTTTTTCGAGGCGCTTGGCCTGCTTTTTCTTTTCGTTCTCTCTTTTTCCGAATGTTTGCGATTTTGCCATTAAATTCAACTTAAAGATTATTATGCACGGTATGTTTCCGCATTGAGTTTTTTGCCCGTCAGCCGCTGTATGTCTTTCATAAGCGGCCGCTCGTCCGGGGTGCAGAACGTAAGGGCGGTTCCGGAATGTCCGGCACGACCGGTGCGGCCGATACGGTGTACGTACGTTTCCGGCACATCCGGCAGATCGTAATTGATGACGATCTCCAGTTCCCGGATGTCGATGCCACGGGCAGCGATGTCCGTAGCGACCATCACCCGGATCTTGCCGGACTTGAAATCCGTGAGTACGCGCTGGCGGTGATTCTGCGACTTGTTGCCATGAATCGCCTCGCTTCGAATACCCGACTTGGAGAGCAGACGCGAAATATTGTCCGCTCCGTGTTTGGTGCGGGAGAAGACGAGAACGGACTTATCCTCCTCGCGGAGCAGAGATACGAGCAGTTTCTTCTTCTCCGGCTTCTCCACGAAATAGACCCGCTGATCGATCGCATCCACCGCCGACGCAACCGGAGTCACCTCCACCCGCACGGGGTCGGTCAGCATACTTTTCGAGAGCGCCACTATGTCCGCAGGCATCGTCGCCGAAAAAAAGAGGGTCTGGCGCGACTTCGGCAGCAGCGGCAGCAGACGTTTGATGTCGGCGACGAATCCCATGTCGAGCATCCGGTCGGCTTCGTCCAGCACGAAATGCGTAATCGCGTCGAGTTCGACGAACCTCTGTCCGATCAGATCGTGCAGACGCCCCGGCGTAGCTATCAGAATATCCACGCCGCCACGAAGCGCCTCGACCTGCGGGCCTTGTTTCACACCGCCGAAAATCGTCAGATGCTTCAGACCGACATATTTTCCGTAATCCGAAAAACTGTCGCCGATCTGCACGGCCAACTCCCGGGTAGGGGTCAGGATCAGGGCCCGGATCGGCCGCACTCCGTATTCCCGACCATGATTCCGCCCCCGCCGGTTGCGGCGCGGCACGTCGGTCGGCTCTGCCTGCATCCCACTGCTCAAATGCTGCAGGATCGGAATGGCGAACGCCGCCGTCTTACCCGTCCCGGTCTGGGCGATGCCCAGCATATCGCGCCCATCGAGCGCCACGGGAATACCCTTTTGTTGAATGGGCGTAGGAGCCAGGTATCCTTTTTCACCGATCGCCTTCAAAATAGGGTCGGTAATTTTCAATTCGTTAAATGTCATAATCATCGTATAATTCCGTCGTACGACGGAGTTTTCATCTGTCGCGGAGGCATCCGGTGCGGAAGCGGAAAAACGGAAGCGAGGAAGTTTCCTGTTCCCGGTCGAAACCGCAGTCACGCACACCTTGTTCCCCGACAGCGCAATCTGCCCGAACCACGCTGAAAAAGGGCGGTCAGAACGGGCGTATGCAAGTAAAAAAATAATCTCAATTTCGGGACATCGTTAAAACCCGGCAACGGCTCTCTTCTGCCTGCGACAGACATACTCAAGCGAAATTGCCTAAACAAAGAAAGTTTACAAAGGTCGATTTCAACGATGGAAAAATCCGGACGGGATATAGGTCCGGGAAAATGCAAAGAAGATAAAGATCAGAATGAACCTGCCTTGTTTATTGGGTAAAGGTAACAATTATTACACCATTCGCACCATCTTTTCCGAAAAATATCGTCCACTTCCACCCTAAAAATACATATAACACTACTTATCAACAAATTAAATAAAATTTCTTCAAGAATAATTTCATCGTGCACTGCGCTCGATATTTTCAAGCGCCGCAAAAAAAGACCGGATCGGGAAAACACGCGACTCGCCGGGAATAGTGATCTTCTCCTGCCGAAAGTAGTGAATCGATCGCCATACGACGGGATTTTCACACAACGCACACTCCTTATTCGATGTTCTCCGGCAAAGAAAGGATAAAATTCACTAACTTTACGGCAAATAGGCAGCCCCTGGCCGCTTCCGACAAAACCGAACGGCTTCCGCGTGCACGATCTTTACAGAAAACAGGCGGCGCCTCGGTTGCATCCAAATAAATTTGACACAGCTTTCGGCTTGCACTATCTTTGCAAAGACCAACTGAAAAACAGTATTCGAGATGGCTCACACTCTTTTTGTACCCCTGATGCTCACCCTTGGCGCCGGCCTGGCAACCGGTATCGGCAGCACAATAGCCCTTTTCGCTCACCGTACCAACAAGCGACTGCTTTCGTTCTCGTTGGGACTGTCGGGCGGCGTGATGATCTACGTTTCGTTCGTCGAACTGTTCCAACAGGCACGGGAGGCTATCGGAGCCATCTACGGACCCCAAACCGGGATGGGTATTACGACCCTGGCCTTTTTCGGCGGCGTACTGCTGATCGGCGTCATCGACCGGCTGGTGCCTTCGGTCGAGAACCCGCACGAAGCCCATATGATCGAAGAGCTGGAGAAGAAACCGAAAAATGCCAAACTGATGCGCATGGGACTGATGACCGCCCTGGCTATCGGCATCCACAACTTCCCGGAAGGCATCGCCACCTTCGCCACCGCCGTCGAAAATCCCACGCTGGGTATCGCCATCGCCGTCGCCATTGCCATACACAACATACCCGAAGGTATCGCGGTTTCGATCCCCGTCTTTTACGCCACCGGCGACCGGATGAAAGCCTTCCGCTATTCGCTCCTATCGGGTTTGGCAGAGCCGGTCGGCGCCCTGCTCGCCTATTTTATCCTCATGCCGTTCATGTCTCCCGTCATGATGGGCTGCATCCTGGCAGGCGTCGCCGGAATCATGGTTTTCATCTCAATCGACGAACTGCTGCCGGCCGCCCGCGAATACGGCGAAGCCCACATCTCGATCTACGGCGTGATGAGCGGCATGGCGATCATGGCCCTCAGCCTGATCCTGCTCGGATAAAGTATGCGGCGCGATTATATACTTTAATGTACCTCTTCGAAAGCACAGCACCCCAAATCCCCTCCGGGAAAAGGATGCAGGCAAGGGGCGAATTATAAACGCGGCCACAAGCCCGCGAATAAACGTCCCTTCGGATTCGACGCTGCAACCGTCGAATAAAGGGCCACGAAAGATATATCTCAATCAATATACTGCCCTCCGATCCGAATCTGACCGACAATGCTCGGACGTTTCTCGCGCCCTCCCAAGAAAAAAGTTCAGGGTGAACCCGGCATCGAATAACGGCCCGCAAAATTGCGGCTACCGCCGAATTCAAAAAAAACGGTCGCATATAATACCATAATTTAACAGATCTCGGTAAAGCCTTTCGGCCTACCCCGTACATTTCATCCTCAACGCCCCCTGCCCCGAATCATCGTAAAATTTCAATTTTTCAGGCATTTTATTTGGTTTATAAAATAAAGTAGTTTATATTTGTAATACCAACAAAAACCGAAAGCTATGGAAACAACTCGAAAAATCGATGCGAAAGCCGCACGCAGAAAGCGCCGGCTCATCCGGGAATGGATAACATACGCAGTAATTTGTGCATTTCTGGCCGGAGTCAATGCCCTCACGACGCCCCACTATTGGTGGGTGCTGTGGGTCATGGCAGGCTGGGGGCTCGGTCTTATTCTGGATCTGATATTCCACCTGACAAAACTCTCGGACGATGACGATGCGGAGTGATCCGCCGACGGTCGGACCGCACGAAAAAACTCGATTTCCGATACGGTCGGACAACAGCCCGAAATCATTCGGGGCGAGGGATGCCTTGTAAACACAGTCAAAAACGGCTGCCAACGAACGGATACCCGAATCTGCAAAGAAAAAAGCGGCATGCTAAAATATATAATCATCAAAACTCACTGCGTATGGAAGAGAGAAAATTAGACACACGAGAGAGTATGGAACTCATCTCGCGCATGATTCAAAACACCCGCAACCGGCTGGAAAACCATGCGGGACGCCCGTTCCTCGTATGGGGCTATACGACCGTCGGGATCGCCCTGCTCAATTACTGGTTCAACATCGCCGGATGCCATCCCGCCTGGTGCTTCACCTGGTTTCTCATTCCCATCATCGGCTGTCTGCTGATGCGGTTGTTCCCGGACAAGAAGCCGACGGAGCCCCGCACGGAGATCGACCGCATCGTCGGCAAGGTCTGGTTAGTATCCTCATTATCATTGATTCCGATCTTCCTCTTTTCGCTATTTCACGGACTCTCCTACCGACACAGTCTTTTCGAACTCATTACACTGGTGATGGCTACGGCAACGGCAACAACCGGAATGATCGTTCGTTCGAAAATATACATCGTCGCAGGACTTACCTGTATGGCTCTTTCAGTCCTCTTCCCTTTATACGACTATTTCCTGAAAAAAATCGCAACTTCTGACGGAATTGAGATAACCGCCGGACTCCTGAACAACGAAATCCTTATCTTTGCCGGCGTATTTTTCATCATGATGGTCGTCCCGGGACATATCATCAACTACCAATCGCACAAAAGATGTTCAAGGAACTGAATCCCCTGCTGCACTCGGAACTGCGCCTGGCGGTAATGTCGATCCTCCTCGGGGTCGAAGAGGCCGACTTCGTTTTCATCCGGGAACAGACGGGAGCTTCGGCGGGCAACCTGAGCGTACAGATCGACAAACTGCAAAAAGCCGGCTACATCACGGTCGAAAAGACCTTTCGGGGAAAAATGCCCCGCACGCTCTGCCGCATTACCCCGACAGGCGTGGATGCTTTCGAGGAGTACGTCGAAGCGTTGAAGAGCTACATAAAAAAGTAGGAAGGAAAACAGATTCTCGGCTCCGGCGGCGACAACGACCGGTTCGGAATGGGGCATAAAGGTCGTTATGCCCCATATTTTCAACCCCGACCTCGAATCCGGCCGAATCGCCAGCCGGCAATCTCCCGGCGGGCCTCCTTGCTGCAACGACCGGAAAGGCGAACAGCGTAAATCAGCCGCAGCCCCGCAATTTCGGCGAGTTTCGGATCCCGCCATACGCAAACAAGCCCGGAGTTTCGCTCCGGGCTTGTTTGCATCTATTCTTCAAACGATTAGTCCTCGAACTTCGCCGAGAGGAACTCCCGGTTCAGACGGGCGATGTGCGAAATCGAAATCATCTTCGGACACTCGGCCTGGCAAGCTCCCGTATTGGTACAGTTACCGAAGCCCAGTTCGTCCATCTTGGCCACCATCGCCTTGGCGCGGCGGGCACCCTCGACACGTCCCTGCGGCAGTTTCGCGAGCGACGACACACGGGCGGCGACGAAAAGCATCGCCGAGCCGTTCTTACAGGTCGCAGCGCAGGCACCGCAACCGATGCAGGCAGCGGCATCCATCGCAACGTCGGCATCGGCCTTCGGGATGGGAATGTTGTTGGCATCCTGCACGGCATTCGTACGGACCGAGATGAAGCCGCCGGCCTGAAGAATCTTATCGTAGGCACTGCGATCCACCACGAGGTCCTTGATTACGGGGAAAGCCGCCGAACGCCAGGGCTCGATGACGATCGTCGCCCCGTCTTTGAAACGGCGCATGTAAATCTGGCAGGTCGTGGCGCCGTCGCCCGGGCCGTGCGCACGGCCGTCGATGTGCAGCGAGCACATACCGCAGATACCCTCGCGGCAGTCGTGGTCGAACGCCACGGGCTCCTTGCCCTCGTGGATCAGGTTGTTGTTCAGAATATCCAGCATCTCGAGAAACGAGGTGTCGGCGGAGATGTTCTCGACTTTGTAGGTTTCGAATGCCCCTTTTGCCTTGGCGTCTTTCTGGCGCCATATCTTTAACGTGAAATTCATAGTTTCAAATTGTGTATTAAAGTTAGACGACAGAAGAATTAGTCCTTGTAGTTACGCTGTGCGGGGTGTACGAACTCGAAGTTCAGCGGCTCCTTCGTGAGCTCCGGCGCTTCGTTCTCGCCCTTGTACTCCCACACGGCGGCATATACGAAGTGCTCGTCGTCGCGTTTGGCCTCGCCCTCTTCGGTCTGATGCTCGACGCGGAAATGTCCGCCGCACGACTCCTCGCGGTTCAGCGCGTCGCGTGCCATCAGCTCGCCCAGCTCCAGGAAATCGGCCAGACGCAGCGCCTTCTCCAACTCGACGTTGAACTCGTTCGCCTTGCCTACGACCTTCACATCCTTCCAGAACTCCTTGCGCAGCGCCTGGATCTCGACGATCGCCTTCTCGAGCGACTCCTTCGAACGCGCCATGCCGACGTTCTCCCACATGATGTGTCCCAGCTTCTTGTGAATATCGTCCACCGACTGCTTGCCGTTGATGGAAAGCAACTTCGAAATCTTATCCTTCACACCCTTCTCTGCCTCGTCGAAGGCCTTGGTATCGGTCTTCACCTTCGGAGCCTGGATCTTGTGCGACAGGTAGTCGCCGATCGTATAAGGCAGCACGAAATAACCGTCCGCCAGACCCTGCATCAGCGCCGAAGCACCCAGGCGGTTGGCACCGTGATCCGAGAAGTTGGCCTCACCGATGGCGTAGAGACCCGGGATCGTAGTCATCAGGTTGTAATCGACCCAGATACCGCCCATCGTATAGTGTACGGCAGGGAAGATCTGCATCGGCTGTTCGTAGGGATTTACGTCGGTGATCTCCTCGTACATGTCGAACAGGTTGCCGTAACGTTGTTTGATGACATCCTTGCCCAGACGCTCGATCGCGGTCTTGAAATCGAGGAACACGGCCAACCCCGTTTCGTTCACGCCGAAGCCCGCGTCACAACGCTCTTTGGCGGCACGCGACGCCACGTCGCGCGGCACGAGGTTACCGAAGGCCGGATAACGGCGCTCCAGGTAGTAGTCACGGTCCTCTTCGGCAATATCCGAAGGTTTCTTGGCACCCGAACGGAGGGCTTTCACATCCTCGATCTTTTTGGGAACCCAGATACGGCCGTCGTTACGCAGCGACTCCGACATTAGGGTCAGCTTCGACTGCTGATCCCCGTGCACCGGAATACAGGTCGGGTGGATCTGCGTGAAACAGGGATTCGCGAAGCCGGCACCCTTGCGGTAGCACTGGAAAGCGGCCGAACCGTTCGAAGCCATCGCGTTGGTCGAAAGGAAGAACACGTTGCCGTAACCGCCCGAAGCGATCACTACGGCGTGTGCGCCGAAACGCTCCAATTCGCCCGTCACCAGATTGCGTGCGATGATACCTCTCGCCTCGCCGTCTTCGATCACGATGTCGAGCATCTCGTGACGGGGATAACTCTTCACCGAACCGGCAGCGATCTCCTTGTTGAGTGCGGCATAAGCTCCCAGCAGCAACTGCTGGCCGGTTTGGCCGCGGGCATAGAACGTACGCGAAACCTGCGCACCGCCGAACGAACGGTTGTCCAGCATACCGCCGTACTCGCGTGCGAACGGAACGCCCTGGCCGACGCACTGGTCGATGATGCAGTTCGAAACTTCGGCCATGCGGTAAACATTGGCTTCACGGGCGCGGTAGTCGCCGCCTTTGATCGTATCGTAGAACAGCCGGTAGATCGAATCGTTGTCGTTGCGGTAGTTCTTGGCCGCATTGATACCGCCCTGCGCCGCGATCGAATGCGCACGGCGCGGAGAGTCCTGGATGCAGAAAACCTTCACGTTGTATCCCAGTTCGCCGAGCGAAGCGGCTGCGGAGGCACCGCCCAGGCCCGTACCTACGACGATAATATCCAGTTTGCGTTTGTTGGCAGGGCTTACTACCTTGATCGCCGCCTTGTGGTTGCTCCACTTTTGCGCGAGTTCCCCGGCGGGTATTTTTGAATCTAATTTGAAAGCCATATCTCTATATTTTTATAATTCAACGTAAGATGTTAGCAGACACAACCGCAGCAAAGACTCCGGAAGAAATAGACCAGCACGACCACAGCGAAACCGAGGAACACGACGGTCGCCACGATGTTGGCGATACATTTCAGGCGCGGATACCAGATGTCGTTGCCCCAGCCCACCGACTGGAACATCGACCACACGCCGTGCGTAAGGTGGAACCAGAGGGCGAAGAACCAAACCAGGTAGATCACCACGTAGTACCACTGCGAGAAGGTGTACTGAATCAGCGCAGCGCCGTCCTGCGGCGAGAAGCCGAGCGAATTTTCATGGTGTCCCAGCACCTCGACCAGCTGCATCTTCGACCAGAAGTTGAACAGATGGAGCAACAGACCGCCGAGGATGATCCATCCCAGCGCAAGCATGTTTTTCGATGCCCACTGCACACCCTTTTCCTTCACGGTAACGGCATAACGCTGCGAACCGCGCGCCTTGTAGTTGTTCACGGTCAGCACCAGCGCATAAATGAAGTGGATCAGGATACCGGCGACCAGCACCAGCGTTCCGACCAACGCATACCAGTTGGCACCCAGGAATGCGCAGACCGTGTTGTACGCCTCGGGCGAGAAGATCGCCACGATGTTCATCGACATGTGGAAGAGGATAAAGAGCACGAGGAAACAACCGGTAATGCTCATTACCAACTTCTTGCCAAGAGAAGAATTAGTTAGAAAACAGCCCATAATGTTTGAAATTTGTTTATTTTTGTTAAAAATTTGTTTGCGCTTCGGCAAAGATAGTCATTGTTTGCATAATAACAACACAAAACAATTCGAAATTTACGCTTAAAATCAGGCATTTTATGACCAAAACGGAAATCCGGAAACAGATGAAAGGGCTCAATACGGCCCTTTCTTCGGAACAGCGCGAAGAGCTTTCCGCACGTATTTTCAACGAAGCGGAGAGGCTTCCGGCCTTCGCACGCGCCAAAGTGGTGGCCCTTTTCGCTTCGCTCAAAGACGAACCCCTCACCGCCCCGGCACTCGAACGCTGGAGCCGCTCCAAACGGATCGTGCTGCCCCGCGTGGAAGGCGACATAATGCGATTCTACGATTACGATCCCGCCTCGATGAACGACTCCGGCTCGTTCGGCATTTCGGAACCGGAGGCCACTGCGCTGTGCCGCCCCGAAGAGATCGATTTCATCATCGTGCCGGGCATGGCGTTCACCGCCGCAGGCATGCGCCTGGGACGCGGCAAGGGATTCTACGACAAATACCTGTCGCAGCCGGGCTTCCGGGCTTTCAAGGCAGGCGTGTGCTATCCGCATCAGGTCGTGGAGGAGCTGCCCGCCGATCCGTTCGACGTTCCGGTCGATCACCTTTGCTGCGGACGGTAAAACGAGTGCCGACTTTGGTCACATAGTCAAATCCGACCGTTCCCAGGTGTTCTCCGGACCGAAGACGCACCCCTTCGGGATTCCGCCATCGAAACCGGCAAACACCGGTTACAGCAAAGAATCGTAAAAAAAGAAAACACCGCATCAAAGAAGCCTGCATCTACCGATGCAGGCTTCTTAACTAATATCAATTATTATCGGTAAAGATACTCCGGGATGCGGTGACTGCGCCGCCCGATCGGAACGCCGATGCCGAGCGTCACGTTCATCGATGTAGAAGTGACGGGCAGGAACTGCGGCGTATGGCTGCAAATCAACATATCGGTCGCCAGGAAGAAGTTGATCCAACTGGGGCAGGCATTGATCGCCACACCGAGGGCATGCCCCTGACCGTTGAGAAACGAATAGCTGGTCGTCAGCGTAAACCAAGGAATCGGGTGGAAATTCACCGAGGCGGTCAGGTTGTGGAACGTCTTCACATCCCAGACACGTACGTTGTAAAGCAGACCCAGGCCAATCTTATGACGCCAAACCTCGTACTCGGCTCCCAGATTGATCGAGGTGCGCAGCATCTCGGTCTTGCCTTTGGAAGCCTGCACCCGGTCGAACTCCAGCTCGCCGAAATCAAACTCCGGATCATGAACCTCACCGTCGATGATCTCCACGCCGGTAAAAGATTGGGATTTGGTCATCTGCCCACGCTCCAAGTATTTCTTTCCCCACGAAATGAAGCCCAGGTCGTTCACGGCGAAAGAGAGCTGCAAATCGGGAATCACGTCGTACGTCACACCCAGATCGACGGCAAAACCGTAACCCGCAGGCCCTTTGTAGGAAGAGACGTCGAAATCGTTGAACGAATAATATTCCGACCCGTCGGGACGCTGCATAGAGCTCATCTCAAGGCCCGACATTTCGAACGAACCGTCCGCGTCGATATTCCAACTATTCTCCTGCAATTTTATATCGAGCCGGTCGATCGACGTCCGCGCACGGCCCGCGCCGACGAGAAACTTACCCCGAGCACCGAGATAAATCTGATCCGTCAGCGGAAAAGAGTAACTGAAAGCGGCCTCGAGATAAGCCTGTGTCGAGGCTTTGATATCGTTGATAACGGCCTCGTTCCGTCCGTTCTTGAGAAAGTCGAACAACGAATAGGGCATATTGGCCTCCGCCTCCACACGCATATTCAGATCGAACGACCAGAATGTCTTATGATCCTTGCGGAATGCACCGAAACCGACGATATTGATCCGGGCATCGGTTCCGAGCATATTTTTCGAGCGCAGATTTCCCAACGCCTCGGCCGCAGAAACATTCTTGTCGAACAGCGTTACCAAACTTCCGTTCACCGGATAAAAAATATCGCTGACGGAGAGGTTACCGGAAACGTTGACCTGCACACCGCCCAATACGGGAATATTCACATAGCCGCGCAGCGGAGCGAAAGCCGGGTTAAGCTGGCTGCGGAAAGTCGAACCCTCCATAAAGTAGGCACTCGGCGTCTGTGCCACGGCCGTACATGCGACAAATGCCGCAATCAAAGTATATATGATCTTTTTCATATGAGGAATCCGGATTAAAGGTTCAGATTAAGACCGCCGCGTTTCTTCAAATGCAGCATCATACGAATCGACTGGCTGTCGCTGAATCCGATACGCGGATAATATTTCTGCGGCATAAAATCGACATTCAGTTCGAAGAAAGAGAACAAACTCCGGATATCATCCTTGTAAAGCCGCACGGGAGCGATGTCATTCTCTTCGTCGGGTTCGACCAGGAAAGGCGCGATAGCCACGTTCGTTTCGGAAAAATCCGCAGCTACTTCGAAGCTCACCGGCAGACTGCTCCGCACCTCGCCGTACAGATCGAGCGTATTGACCGGATCGACGGTACCCTCGGGATCGAGGTTGTCGGCAAGCATATCGATCAAATCATCGTCGACATCCAACGTCGCATTATAAGTAATCGTATTGATTTTAATCTGGGAAAGAAATTCCCGCGCCAGCTCGCCCATCGTATCGCGCAACGCTTCGCCAGCCTCGTTGTCCTCGCCGAAAAACTCCTTGAATTCCGCCTTGAAAAGTTCCTCGCTATCGGCCGGAATCAACGCCGTAAAACGCTCGCGGTAACCTTCGTTGGACCAAATCAGATCGACCACTTCGTCCATTTTTTTCGATCCGGGAACGAGCATCTCGTCGATAAGAGCCTCCAGCATTCCGTCCAGATAAGTTCCATCGCTCGAAAGACGGACGATATCGACCCACTCCGCATTGCCCGGGAGCGTCGTCGGCAACCAGATATCGACCTCGTCGAAAATAGCGCGGATATCCGCACTGCCGTCCTGCAACTCGTCCATTCCGACCGTGATCTGCGCCAACGGCATAATCCATTCGCTCTGGTCGTTGCCGATGGTTACATCGCCGGATTCGATCTTGTTCAGATCATACGCCTTGTCGCACCCGAAGCAGAGCGAAAGAATACATAACAGGGATAAAAAATTTTTCATAGGCAGATTTTGCTCAATACAATGGCCCAAAGGTATAATGTTTTCGACAAAGACAAATAATCAAAATATAAATACTTTTCAACCACGAACAATCTGTTCAATCGACGACTTCTGCCGAAAAACTCCGGCTCATTCTCCGATTCAGCGCACGGCAGAGGTCTTTGTTAAAATTTTGCTACTTTTGCGACAGATGGACAACGTAAAAAAATACGGGTTGAAAGAACAGGTGGCCCTGCTGCCTCTGTCACCGGGCGTATATCAGTTTCTGGACAAGAACGGGGCGATCATCTACGTCGGCAAAGCCAAAAGCTTGCGCAAGCGGGTCAGCTCGTATTTCATGCAGAACAAGGAACACAGCGCCAAGGTACAGGTACTCGTGAGGCAGATCGCTGCGATCCGGCACATCGTCGTCGATACCGAAACGGACGCCCTGCTGCTCGAAAACTCGTTGATCAAGACCCTCCAGCCGCGCTACAACATCCTGCTCAAGGACGACAAGACCTATCCCTGGATCGTCGTGCGCCGCGAACCGTTCCCGCGCGTACAGTCCACCCGCATCCTCAACCGCGACGGCTCCCAATATTTCGGTCCCTACGGCTCGGTAATGATGCAGCGCAGTATCCTGGAGTTTATCCGCGAGGTGATTCCCCTGCGAACCTGCTCGCTCAACCTTTCGCCGGCGGCTATCGCCAAAGGGCGCTATTCGGTCTGCCTGCAATACCACCTGGGCAACTGCAAGGGACCTTGCGTGGGAGCGCAAAGCGAAGAAGAATACGACGCACTGGTCGATATGACGGTTTCGATTCTCAAAGGCGACCTGCGCCCCGTGCGTACCTATCTTGAAAAAGAGATGGAGGCAGCCGCCCGAAACCTGAAATTCGAAGTCGCACAACGCTACAAGACACGCCTCGACGCCCTGGACAACTATTCGAGCAAATCGGTGATCGTCAGCGCACGCATCGTGGACGTGGACGTCTTCTCCCTGCTGGTGGACGACGATGTGGCCTACTGCAATTTCCTGCGCATCCGCCACGGTTCGGTCGTGGGCGTCTATACGATACGGCTCACCACGGGCATCGACACCGATCCGGCCCAAATGCTGACCCTGGCCATCCAGCACATCGCCGAAACGATCGCCGGAACGCTGGCCAAAGAGGTCATCGTTCCCTACCTCCCCTCGGCCGCGCAACTTTTCGACGGAGTGACCTTCACCGTTCCCAAACGGGGCGAAAAACTCGATCTGCTGGAGTTCTCGCTCAAGAGCGCCCGTATCTATCGCGCCGAACAGCTCAAGAACCTCGAGATCAAGAATCCCGAGCGGCATACCGAACGCCTGATGGCCACCATGCAAAAGGAGCTGCACCTGGACCGTCCGCCCCGCCACATCGAATGCTTCGACAACTCCAACCTGCAGGGGACCAACCCGGTAGCTTCATGCGTGGTATTCCGGGACGGCAAGCCTTCACGCAAGGAGTACCGCCATTTCAACATCAAAACCGTCATCGGTGCAGACGACTTCGCCTCGATGCGCGAGATCGTCTTCCGCCGTTACAGCCGCCTGATCGCCGAAGGAGCCGAACTGCCCGACCTGATTATCGTGGACGGCGGCAAAGGACAGCTCTCCAGCGCCTATGCCGTGCTGTGCGAACTGGGAATCGAAAAACAAGTCCCCATCGTAGGCCTGGCCAAGCGGATCGAAGAGATCTTCTTCCCCGGGGACCCGATGCCCTACTACTTGAGCCGTACGGGTGAACCGCTCAAAGTGGTGTGTCACATCCGCGACGAAGCCCATCGCTTCGGCATCACCTTCCACCGGCAGAAGCGAAGCAAAGGTTTCATTCACAGTGAACTGGAAAATATCGAAGGAGTCGGCCCGAAGACCATAGAGCTCCTGTTGCGCCATTTCCGTACGGTGGAGAAAATCCGCACGGCCCCTGCCGAAGAACTCTCGGCCCTCGTCGGACCGGCCAAGGCCGCCAGGCTCCTCGTCCACTTCGGCAGACAGTAAGGACGCAGAAAAATGCGAAAAAAATTTGGAGTTCCTCGATAAATCATTACTTTTGCAGAGCAAATCACCGATTTAGCAGCCCGGATGGCGGAATTGGTAGACGCGTTGGTCTCAAACACCAATGACAGCAATGTTGTGCCGGTTCGATCCCGGCTCCGGGTACCAGTAAAATCGCTTAATTTGTTGATACAGACGAATTAAGCGATTTTATTTTTCCGGATTTTCCCCACATTTTCCCCACACGTGCTGAAATGTTCGTTAAATCTAGTTTTGATAGTTGATAATATGGAATAATAGTTGGCTTAATCTATTCTATGCTTTCACATGAATTTTGATAATTTTATATTGTCAAATTTGAAGTCTCCAAAATCATATTTATCCTCATTGTTATCAGGGAGCATGAAGATTTCTCGTCCTGGGAGAATATTCAAAATCTGTTCATCTGATAATGTACGAAACTGAGTGCGAATACGCTTAAAGAAACTCACCTCTGAATATTCAATATTCTTGTCTGCTTCAATGATAGATATTGCTAATCTAATTATTTCTAATTTCTCATTTTCTGATAATGTATCGTTGGCAAGCTCGTCTATATATGCCATTAAGAAATGCGCCCCACTTCTATTTATGGCGTTAATATAAATATTGAGAGTTTGCTCAATATCTATATCGGCAAATAAGTCAGGGTGAGCAGCAACATATTCTTTTATTAATTCTATTTCTTCTGTGGCGATATCTCCATCGCATGCCATGCAGCAAAAAGCTGTTTTCAAATATAATTCATTCGTTTTCATATGTGCTAAAATCCAATTTTTCTTCTTGCAGTTGGTTCAGAATTTGAGTCCTCAAATTTAGCCTTGATAGCTTCATAGCTTTTAATTGTCTCCAAAGATACACTTGGTTTTGTTATTTTAATGGCATTTTCCAAGACTTCTAATGATATGCGGTTTAGCTTATTCCTAAAAACGAATCGAGCGGCAGTATCAACGATTAATTTTATATCGGCCGATATATAATTATCTGTTAATTTGGCCAATTTGTCATAGTCAATGCCAAGGTCTACTTTTCGCCTTTTTAGATGAATTCTAAATAAAGCTTTGCGAGTCTCAAAGTCTGGTAGTGGAATGTAATATTTAAATTCCAACCGACCAGCTCTTAATGCAGCGTCATCTATTTCGTTTGGCTTATTGGTTGCTCCAATAACAATTACACCATCTATTCCACAGTTGTTAAGTTGTGTTAGAAATTCATTAACCTCTCCCGACATACTTGCATTGTCCTGTTTGCTACGACTTTGTAACATTGCATCAATTTCGTCAAAGAACAATATTGTTGGGGCATTTTTTCTAGCCTCTGCGAATACCGCCGCAATCTTGTCTTGACCTCCATGGATATATGGAGAGGCTATATCTGAGCATCGTATGTACATATAATTACAACCGACCTCTTCTGCAAATTTTTCGGCAAAATATGTTTTTCCACATCCGGGAGGACCGTAGAAAAGTAATCCATTTGGCAAAGCCAGCCCCAATTCCTTCGCTTGCTCGGGATTTTTCAGCAAATCAATCACATCTGAACGTAATTGTTCCTTGAGCATCTCCATGCCAGCAACATCCGCAAAACCATTTCCGGAGCGAGTCGATGATTTTGACAATTGCCTACTTTGTGTCGGTGAACTATGGCTAGAGTTACGACAAATTTTTATTTCGCCTGTTAAAGCCTTAATGAATTCTTCTGCATTCTTGAATCGGTCATCGATATTTTCAGCAAGAGCCTTATTTATGACCTCAACTATCGGGCTCCACAAATTGGTATCACTAAATTCTGGTACTTTAAGCGGTTTGCGCCGCTCGTTTAGGATGGCATCAATTAGGTTGTTACGATCTTGCTGAAACGGAGATAAATCTATAAAATGCGGTGGCAATCCAAACAATATATGGTATAATAGCACCCCAACTGAGTACAAATCGCTTTGTGCTGTAAAAACACCATTAAATGTTTCTGGAGCCATGTAAAATGGATTAAGTCCTTCCGTTAAAAAATCACGTTGACTTTGCTGGAGATATCTTGCATACCCAAAATCAATAATTTTGGGTGTGGGTATACTCTTTGATAGGTCCAGCATTATATTCTGAATGGTTAATTCATTGTGCATAATAGGTTGAGGCTTCGTGTGAAGATACCGAACTCCTTCCAATATGCCTAATGTAATTTGCCTGGCGTCATACAACGAGCATTGTCTCTCACGATTCACCTTTTCAGCAAGAGTTTCACCTACAATATAGTCATATACTGCATATGCTTTCTTGCACCCATTACATATTAACTCTCCATCATCATGAAGAGTTAATATGTTGGGATGATGTACATTTTTGACTATAGACAACTCCAAAATCTCCCCTCCTTCATCGAATTGTGTGCGATGGAGTTTCGAGTAATCAAATAATTTTAGGAAAAAGTTTTTCCCTGTCTCATCTTTTACCCTGTATGTTTCGGCGTATTTACTGTCCTTTACATGAAAGGTTACTATGTAGTTGCCTATGCGTTGTTTCTTGCTAAATGTAGGCATATTATAATGAACCTATGGTTGGCTTTTCGTTTTCCGGTATATCGAGAAGATCTATTACCGCCCGGACAATGGGTAACAGTTCTTCCGCGGTTGGGTTGTTTTGTATAATTTGCAGACCTTTGTTTAAAAGCGACCTCGCCTGCATGGGATCCTTCCATTTCAATGTTCCAAACGATTGAGAGTGATGATGGATAAATCCGATAATTTGATAGATATATGTCACTGCAAAAAACTGCTCGTGAATCCGCTTCAGAACAATTCTACCGTATTGTACGTCCTTTCTGGTTATGGCCTCATCGGCTTGTTTGCGTAAGCTCTCGATGGCCTCATCGTGTTTGTTGCCTAAATCATTGTTCGCCCTTTCCAGCCTATCAAATTCTTCTCGTATTTCCGTTTCCAGAGTATCCCATTCGTGATTCTTCTCGACACGTTCCAGTGCAATAAATGCACGTCTCAAATCTGCGAGCAAGTGCATCTTCCCGTCCTCGCTGTTTTTTTCATTGTCAAAACGCTTGTAAACATCCGTAATAATAGCATCTGCATCGTTAATTTCCGCATCACTAATACCTGATTGTTCTTTAAATCGGTTCAGTTGAGTCATGGCTTCATTTAAGCGTTGGGTTAATTCTTGAATATGAACGCCATCGCGCTGACCAATTTCAATCTCTTTTTCAATAGTTTCACCAATGACAGGGAATGTTGCCTCCAATCGCATCATTTGCGATCTGTCGACTTTGATAATGATATCAATATCGCTATTCATTGGTATAAGCGCAGGAACATCATCTCCGTTGATCTCCACGTTGCAGACATGATCATTATGTATGGCGCTTGTCCCTTCCGCATTAAATTCACCCAAATAGATAGGAATGATTAATCTGTCGGCTGCCATACCCGGACGAATTTGTTTAGGCGTTTTGAGCCCATTTTTAACCCCAACGGCAGGTATCTGTTGATTTTTCTCCAGTCCAGTTAATGGCATGAACACGTCTTTGTCAATTATTTCGTCATGTACTTCAATGCCAATATTATATGGAAGAACTGCATTGCCTATTTTCGTTCCCTGTACGATTGTGATCTCATTGGGGAAACACGGAATAATATTGCCGCTATTATCATACGCAACAATAGCAAATGTGTTAGCTTTCCCTTCTATGAGTTGGCATTCTATGACATCTCCAATTTCATTAATTTCGACTTTGCCGCTTGACCATGCTTTATCCCCTCGGATCAATTCAATATATAATTGAGAAGGTAGAGGCATTGACGAATCTTTTGACGAGGCCTT